>JACLAD010013620.1_pt1 | contig 28907 bp, 27 predicted proteins | sample 8027901 | NCBI WGS metagenome assembly JACLAD01 (sample SAMN15725071, study PRJNA655200) | protist metagenome | isolation source: fluorescence activated cell sorting (FACS) single amplified genomes of... | place: Spain: Blaines Bay Microbial Observatory, Mediterranean Sea | collected 2016-07-05 | reverse complement strand
CACATATTTGTAATGGATAAAGAAAAATTGTTTTGTTTGGTAGGCTTAATGTCAAACAATTTATAGTGAAAAGGTGTGTAGATGAAGTCTAAAAAAATTAGGATTGATATTTTAGTAGAATAATTTATTGATTGATTCTTCTTTCATGATGAAAGCAAATGTTGTCCATTTAAATAGAAAGGAGGTGTAAAAAATAAATATTAATTTTTCGAACCAATTAATCCTTAATTCCAACGAGGGAACTATGTTAGTAAAAAAAATGGCCATGTTCTGTGTGATGATGATTGCTGCCAGCTTAGTTTATGCGAAAACAATAGCTCTTGTGCAGATTAATCAGCAGGCACAATTCTTCACTGATATGAATAGAGGAGCAGAAGCCGAAGCTGCTAAGCTAGGGCATAAATTGGTGATATATAATGCCAACAATGATCCAGCAGCACAAAATAACGCGATTGAGACATACATTCAGCAGAAAGTGGATGGTCTTATCGTGGTTGCCATTGACACCAACGGGATTATGCCAGCAGTGATTCAAGCTGCGAATGCAGGTATTCCGGTTGTGGCGGTGGACGCCATTTTACCTGATGGGCCCCACATTGCTCAAGTGGGTGTCAACAATTATGGTGCTGGAGTAATGATCGCAAATGCATTTTTGGATTATGTCTCCAAAGAGATGGGTGGTAAAGCGAACATCGGAATTGTGGGCGCTTTGAACTCTACAATTCAAAATGTCAGACAAAAAGGATTTACTGACACGCTTAGCAAAAACTCTAATGTGAACATTGTTGGAGTAGTTGATGGCAGAAACGTAAGTGAGCAAGCAATGGCTGCAGCAGAAAATCTCTTCACTGCCAATCCCTCGATGAATGCGGTTTACGCTACTGGTGAGCCGGCTTTAATTGGAGCCGTTGCCGCAACTGAGGCACAAGGACTGGAGGGTGATATCAAGATTTTTGAGTGGGACCTTACCTCACATTCCATCAATGGAATAGACAAAGGTTATGTGATTTCTGTGGTACAGCAGTCTCCTTATGGAATGGGCCAATATGCCGTTGGTGCTTTGAATGACAATTTTAATGGAAAAATGAGTCCAAGAGTTGTTGATGTACCAATCACATTGGTCAATAAATCAAACGTAGGTCAATTTAAGTAAATCAATTAGATGTAGGGGGCTTTTGCCCTCTACATTTCAGCTAATTTTTGAAAAGTTAAATATTATATTTTTAGTAGAAAATGGAAAAAAACATTGTTGAAATGAAAAATATAAAAAAAACTTTTGGCAATGTTGAGGCGCTTCGAGGAGTCAACCTGTACCTGAAAGAAGGAGAGGTGCTTGGTCTAGTGGGAGATAATGCGGCTGGGAAGTCCACCCTCACCAAAATCTTGGCTGGAGCAATTGAACCCACAGAGGGTGATATTATCCTCAACGGCAAGAAGGTGATTTTTAAAAATCCAGCTGATGCAAAATCAAAAAAAATTGAGATGGTTTACCAAGATTTGGCTTTGTGTAATTCAATAGACGTATCTGGAAATATTTTTTTAGGTCGTGAAAAAATTTTGAAAATTCTTGGTCTCAAATTTCTGAAAAAAAAAGAGATGCAGGAAGAGACTAAAGAGATTTTAGATGATCTTGCTATCAAAGTTAAATCGGTAAGTTCAAAAGTTGAGTTCTTATCAGGGGGACAACGACAGAGTATAGCTATCGGGAAAGCTGTCGCATCTAATCCAAAAGTTTTAATTATGGACGAACCTACATCCGCTCTTGCAGTTGCAGAAGTTGAGTCCGTTTTAAATCTGATCAATAAGGTTAAAAGTCTAAAAGTATCAGTTATTCTCATAACTCATCGATTACAAGACATATTCAAAGTTTGCGATCGTATAATGGTTTTGTATGAGGGTAGAAATGTGGCTGAGAGAAGAATTAATGAAACGGATCTTTCTGAAATAGTTTCATTAATTGTCGCTGAGCATTGAAATCATGATGCGCAATCAATTCATCAGAGAAAATATTGCCGTAATAAGTATATTTCTTTTTTTCATTGTTGTTGTTACTTTTTTCTCAATAAGTGCAGATGCTTTCTTCTCAAAAAGGAACATACTAAATTTATTGAGGCAGAGCGCACCAGTTTTGATAGCTGCATGTGCAATGACTTTCGTAATCACTACAAAAGGGATTGATCTTTCGATTGGTTCTACGTTGGCAATTATAAATGCTCTCTGCGCAGTTCTTTTACAGCTTGGATGGGATTGGACAGTAGTATTAGTTAGTTTACTTTTCCTCGGAATGATTCTTGGGGGTTTTCAAGGATATTTTATAGCTTATGAGGGTATTCCAGCCTTTATTGTCACTCTCGCTGGAATGAGTGTCATCAGAGGCTTCGCCCTTTTAATGACTGAAGGATTTACAATCCCTATCTCGAGTGATATCCCAATTGTTCAATTAGGCCGTGGATGGCTCTATGGCATGCCGATACCAGCTCTAATAGTTATTTTCATAGCTGTCCTCAGTTTTATTCTAATGGAGCTTACAACTTTTGGGAGATATGTCACAGGTATAGGATCCAACCAGGAATCAGTCCGAAGGTCAGGTGTGAATGTCAATTTTTACATTTTATTGACGTACATGATGACAGGCTTCTGTGCTGCGTTAGGGGGAATAATCATAGCTGGTAGACTAGGGAGTGGATCTTCAAACGCTGGTGTCATGTTTGAACTGGAAGTCATAGCTGCTGTTGTTCTTGGTGGTACAAATTTATTCGGAGGGAAGGGGACGATAGTTGGTACAATACTAGGAGCGCTAACAATCGCTGTAATAGGCAATGGGCTTATACTAGCTCATGTTTCACCTTTTTATACACAGATCATTACTGGATTTATTATTCTCATCGCGATTTGGATAAATACCAAATACTTCCAGAAAAGAACCAGAGAGCAATCATGACAACAGTAAATACCGTACTTGGTGAGGTCAGTTCAGATGAATTAGGAGTCGTGTTGATGCATGAACATCTCTACGCAAATAATAGCGGATGGTGGCATTGTCCTTCATGTTCAAAAAGAATGCACCTGGCAGAAGAAAAGGTGAATATTGGAATCCTGTCCGATTTAAGAATGGATCCATTTGTCAATAAAGATAACCTCCTTTTAAATGATGTCGGTTGTGTCATCAAAGAGCTTATTGAATACAGGGAGCTCGGAGGAAACACGATTGTTGATCCAACAAACATTGGTATTGGTAGAGACCCAGAAGTCATCAAGCAAATAGCTGAGTCGACAGGTTTGAACATAATCTTGGGAAGTGGTTTTTACCTAGAACCAACCCATCCTGATTATGTAAAGAAAATGGACGAGGGGGACATATCCCAATTGATTCAGAAAGAATACTATGAAGGTATTGAAAACTCAGATGTCAAAATTGGAATTATAGGAGAAATTGGCATAAGCAAGGATTTCACAGATGAAGAGAGAAAAGTCCTTGTTGGAGCCTCTCGAGCAGCTGCCAAGACAGGAATTCCGCTATCAGTTCATTTGCCGGGTTGGGAACGATTAGGTGGTCAAATTTTAGATGTGGCCTACGAAAATGGATGCCAGGAAGGTCAAGTAATTCTTTGTCATATGAACCCAAGCCTCGACGACATTAGGTACCAGATTGAGCTTGCTGAGCGTGGAGCCTGGATTGAGTACGATATGATTGGCATGGACTTCTTCTATGCTGATCAAGACGCTCAGTGTCCGTACGATACAGAAAACGCAAACGCTATCAAATTATTGGTTGATGAAGGCTTCAGCCATCGAATTCTTCTTTCACAAGATGTATTTATTAAGATGATGCTAAAAAGCTACGGGGGAAATGGTTATTCGTACATTTTAAAATACTTCAAGGAAAGATTGATAAAAGCTGGTTTAACTAGCGAACAATTTATGAGCATCATGACAATCAATCCAAAATCTTGTTTTGAATTCTTAAACTAAACAAATTTCGTAGCGACAATCATGAAGAAATTTCTTTTGGTAGGTGAATCCTGGGTATCCTCTGCAACGCACTACAAAGGATGGGATCAGTTCTCCAGCACCACCTTCCACCTTGGTGCAGAGGATCTCCTCAAGGCGGTGAACAGCGATGAAATTGAAATTACTTATATGCCAGCGCATGAAGCTGCTGAAAAATTTCCCAGTACTCTGTCTGAGTTAAAAAAATATCAGGGAGTGATTTTTAGTGATATTGGAAGCAATACCATTCTGCTTCATCCAAAAGTCTGGATTGATGGGGAAGTTTTCCCAAATAGGTTGGATCTAGTTAAAGAATATGTTGGGCTTGGTGGCGCATTCATGATGGTAGGTGGGTATCTAAGCTTTCAGGGAATTAACGGTGCAGCGAGGTTTCGAGGTACAGCGATTGAAGAAATCTTGCCAGTAAATATCCTACCTTACGACGATAGAATTGAAATTCCCCAAGGGTTTTCAATCGAAGTTGGTCCCTCTTCTGGATCTCATACTATTCTTCAAGGTCTTGAAGGTAAGTGGCCTCCGCTTTTGGGAATTAACGAGGTTACAGCTAAAGAAGGAGCCAACCAGATTCTGCAAATTCCAGAAAAGCTTGGGAGTCATCCGCTATTAGTTGAATGGAAATTTGCAAAAGGGAAAACGATTGTTTGGACTTCAGATATTGGTCCACATTGGGTTTCAAAGGAATTTTTGAACTGGGAAGGATATTCTAAATTGTGGAATCAAATCTTCCATTGGATGGCTCAGTAGAAAAACTCCTTTCAAACACAGATTCTAAGAATTTCATGAAGACCGCTGAGGGTTTCTGCCTGTTTGGTGGATATTTAAACTACGATATTACTCTCAGATTGAATTCAAAATTTAATATTGGAAAGAGGATTAATTCACAAATTCGCACTTCTGTAGGAGGTATGGCAGCAAACTCAGCAAGTATTGCGGCTAGCCTAGGTAGCAAAGCGATCCTGTTTTCAAGCATTGGCGATGATGAAATTGGAAGATATCTGAAATTAAATTTAGAAAAATTCGGTGTCAATACTTCTTATTTAGATCTTCAAAAAGGCCTTAAATCTCCTCACTGTATCATTCAAGTAGAATCTGATGGGCAGAGAACCATCATAAGTGAAAAGATCAATTTCAACTACTCAAAGATCGTTCAATTTATTTCGCAAAATTCAAATAAGATTAGAATAATCTATTTGGATGGATATCGTTTTTTAGATTGTGATTTGTTATTAGAAATTTCAAAAGAAACTGGAATCCCAGTCATCATTGATCTAGATGGATATGAAGGTCATGATATTGATTTAGAGAAATTAAGTTATTTCAATACAATTATACTGAACAAATATCTCCTCAAACAATTAACAGATAACGTTAGTTTAGAAGATAATGGACACTATTTTAGGTGCTTATCTTCAAATAAAGTTATCTGTACTTGTGGTGAAGATGGTGTGGAAACGTTGTTTAATGGCCACTTTACTAAAATTCCCGCCCCAAAAGTCGATGTAGTTGATACAACAGGAGCTGGGGATACATTCGCTGGCGCTTACTTACACGGTCTGGAAAAAGATACACCTTTTCTAGAAAATGTTGAGAACGCAGTTAAAATTGCAAGTAGATCAACATCTTATGATGGTTCTCTTGGTCTGCTGTTGGAAAATCTTGTAAAATTTGATTAAAAATAGAATTAACTACAGCTGTATTATGGTTCATTGAAACTACAAGTGCCTAATAATTCAATGAAAGAAAAATTTCGTGAGGATCATAGACAAAAGCTACAAAATTTTTCAGTTTGAAAACGCAATAATTTCTTTGCATTCGTCTTAAACTCGTTCGACTAATACACTACAACCCCGACTGAAATTTATGCTTCTTCTTACGCCAGCCAGCTCCCAAATAATTTGATGATGATCCAAAACAAGGAGCATACCCCAAATCTTTAATTCATCATTCAAAATTTTTCGAATCTTCAGGATCTTCCCAAAACAACAAGGCAGGTATTTTTTCTGTTCCAATCTTACCAAACGGTTTTGATTGACCCCCCATCAACAGCGATACTGCTACCTGTAACGTAGGACGCAGCATCTGAGAGTAAAAAAGCTCCCATCTTTCCAAAGTCTTCTATTGTGCCATACCTTTGAAGCGGAATGGTTGCCTGGCTCTGGGCCTTACGTTCCTCCACAGTAATGCCAGCTGCTTTCGCCTGATTCTTATCAATGGAGCGCACACGATCGGTATCAATTCGTCCAGGCATTAGGTTGTTTACTCGAATATTTTTGGGAGCTAACTGTAGCGATAAGCTCTTTACGAGGCTTGTTACTCCGGAGCGCATTACGTTTGAAAGAATTAGAACATCAATTGGTTCCTTCACTGAAGAAGAGGTCACTGTAAGAATGGAACCACCTCCACGAGATTCCATCGATGGAATAACCTGACGAATCATTCTAACCGCGCTCATCAGGTTCATATCGAAGGCTGCTTGCCAGTTCTCGTCAGTGAAATCCATAAATTTTCCCGGAGGAGGCCCTCCTGCATTGACCACCAGCAGATCTACTCCGCCAAAGTGATCGGTTGTTCTTTTGGTCCAATCTTCGATACTTTGGTTGTTGGATGCATCTAGAATTGAACTCAAAACATCTGCCTGGGTTTCTTCTCGTAACTTTTTGGCTGCTGATTCAATTCCGTCTTTTGATCTGCTGCCAATCGACAATTTTGCACCTTCAAGAGCCAATTCCTGGGCAATTCCGAATCCCAGGCCTTTGCTTGAGGCGGCAACCATCGCGACTTTGCCTTTTAAATTTAACTGCATTTTCTCTCCAGAATCTTTTGGTTTAAGTTTGGTTGTTGAAGTGACATTCAACAGACTGGAAGCTTTCCTAAGATGCAAGATGTTCAACCAAAAATTCCACGATGAAAGTTATCGGCTTTTTCGCAAACATCGACTTTGATCCGCTTCTAAAGGGTATCCTGGTCTTCAACTAAAATTATCACTGGGTGTTCAGCTAGGCAGTAGATTGATCCACAATTTTCATAAGTTTAGGTACAGAAAATGGCGCATGTTGATTTAATTCAATACGAACAGGCATCGAAAGAAGTCAAAGAAGTTTTCGATGATATCAAGAATTTACGGAAAATTCCTGATGTGAATAATTTTTGGAAATGCCTGGCCAATCACCCACCAACACTCAAACGAACCTGGGAAAGCTTGAAGGAGGTGATGGCTCCTGGGGCTCTGGATTCACTAACAAAGGAACTGATCTATGTCTCGGTGAGTGCTAGCAATGGATGTGAGTACTGCATTCATTCCCACACTGCCGCAGCAAGAAAACAAGGCATGACGGATGAAATGTTTGGGGAGTTGATGGCGGTAGTGGGGATGGCCAATGAAACTAACCGCTTAGTTCACGGATATCAGGTGCCTCTGGATCCACAATTTTGCAAAGAAGATTAGGGTCAACTTTTTCAGAGCAAGTGAAAAAATCGTCTCTCCGAAATTTAGTAGCAACAAGCTTGAGGTAATCAATGAAAACTAAAGAAATGAAAAAAGGTGGATACGAATATATCCCAGGGGTCATGCAGTATTCTGGTGGCGTATCATCCTTGCCAGGATTCCAAATTGTTCGTGTGAGATTTATGCAACCTGTTCCGATGGAGGTTGGCTTCCAGAAGATTGCGACTCATCTTGAGCAAACTGGCAGACCCAAAAATGCATTTTGCGCCTGTGAACTACGATCGCCTGGACAGTTTACCCAGGCTGGTTTTGAAGAATTTAATCGTAATTATGCGAATACCCTCAGGGATTGGCAGATTATGGTAGGGAACGACAATCCTGTCGCTCGTTCCAATGTCTGTCCAGCCGTCAATGCTCCGGATTCACCATCCTTTCACGCTTTTTGTTACACAGCGGAAGCCGAAGCCAATGAACAGACATTTGTCATCGCTGGCTCTGGAGAAGCCCCCGAGGGTAAAGGAAACTATGCGGATATTGCTATCAGTTATGGGGACACCAGCGAGAGTGGAATCCGCTCAAAAGCAGAATTTGTTCTTGGAGAGATGGAACGCAGAATGTCTTTCTTCCAGAGCGATTGGACCTCCACAACTGCTGTTCAGTTATACACCGTTTATGATGCACATCATGTCCTTGTCAAAGAGATGAGTGAACGGAAAGTCCTTGAGCACGGTATCACTTGGCACAACTGCCGACCCCCTGTGATTGGCTTGGATTTTGAGATGGATTGCCGTCGGGTTTTTAAAGAAAACGTTCTTCCATAAAATAAGATATGAGTTCTCATTGAAAAGCAGTTGTTCACTCAACAAAGAAACTGATTGGCAGCATTATTACTACCTCTTCAGATCCTTCAAAAAGGGTGATTGTTACTGAAATGGAGTTGGTGGCCTTATTACTTGGTTGAGATGAACATGTGAGTTGAATGAATTTATTTAAAAATAAGGGTTTCAATAGGTTTTTCCACCCGAGTTTTCCTTTTGAGCCAAAGAGATTCCCATTCTTCTATGGCTGGTGGATCCTAGTAGTTGCAACCTTTGGAATGCTTGCGAGTATTCCTGGTCAAACAATTGGAGTTGGAGTATTCACGGAGCATTTGCTTAATGTGTCGAATTTGAGCCGCCTCGATCTGAGCATTGCTTACATGCTTGGTACTGTTGGGAGTAGCTTACTTATTCCATACGGAGGAAAATTATTGGATCTTTTGGGATCAAGGATCATGATCATCTTTGCCGGATTGGGGTTGGCATTTGCTCTCTTTCTTCTAAAAAATACGGAGGGCCTGTTAGCTTTTCTGAACCAGTTATCCTGGCTTTCCCCACTTGTAGTTAGTTTTGTCATTCTATCGTTGGTCTTCTTGCTCTTGCGTCAGTTTGGACAGGGACTGATGACCATGGTTAGTCGCTTTGCCTTGTCAAAGTGGTTTGACCGCAGACGTGGGTTAGTGACAGGAATCAACGGTATTTTTGTCTCCTTTGGTTTCTCTTCAGCACCCCTTTTTTTGAACACACTGATTGTAGAGCAGGGTTACCTCGGAAGTATGGTGATCCTTGCAATCATTTGTGGTTTAAGTACCGCTTTCTTAGGTTGGTTGTTTTTCAGAGATCAGCCTGAAGACTGTGGATTGGAAATGGACGGCTCGCCCCATCAAAAGTTGGGGGGTATTGATTCCAATCTAGGTTCACCCCAAAACACTACTGCGAAAGACCTCCCACTTGAAGAGGTTCGAAAGAGTTTCACCTTTTGGATTTTTACTATGGGGATGGCGTCTTCCTCACTCATCATCACAGGGTTCACCTTTCACATTGCTTCCATTGGAGAAATGGCGGGCCTGGACCGACCTGCCATCTATTCGATCTTCCTGCCGATTTCAATCATCAGTGTGATCACAAATTTCACTTCTGGTTGGTTGAGTGATCGCATTCCTCTGAAATATCTGCTGATGGTACTTGTGTTGTCACTCGGCCTAGGGAGTTTCGGAATGTTATATCTTCACGAAACGATTGGAAGGGTTTTGGTAATTATTGGCTATGGCATTCAGGGAGGAGTATGGGGGTGTCTTTCTGTGGTCACCTGGCCAAGATTTTATGGTCGGAAACACCTTGGCGCCATCTCAGGCCTCTTCATGGGCGTTGTCATTTTCGCAAGTGCTATCGGTCCAGCTTTTTATGGAATTTCTCAACAAGTAACTGGAAGTTACGATACTTCAGCATGGGTTGCTGTGTTTATGAACCTAGTCATTTTTGTTGGGGCATTCAAGGCTCACAAAGCTATATCAATCGAATAATTTATTAAATCAATGCAATGTTTACAATCCTTGTTTAAGTAGAAAAATTGGTGCTTAGAGAAATTTGATCTAGCTGTGATAGCAACAAATAATAGAAATGAAAGTAAGTAACTTGGTTATACGTATTATTAGAAACTGAAAATCTGAATTCCTTGGTCAAGATTTAGAATTCTTGCTGTGCTACCCAATGATTAGGTTCTACCTCCAGCAGTGGTCCCCTATTGAAAGATCGTTCCAGATTTGTATACTTCAGTTTTTGTCTTTTTGTTGGGTCGGGGATGGGCACAGAGTTTATGAGAGATTTCGTGTAACCATTTAATGGGTTCTGTAGGACCTGTGACGAGGAGCCTTTTTCAAGTATTCTACCTTCACACAATACAGCAACAGAGTCAGATACCTGCTGAACTACAGCTAAATCGTGACTTATGAATAAAAAAGAAATATTTTGCTCATCTTTCAATTTTAAGAGTAATTCAAGAATCTGGGCTTGCACAGTCACATCAAGTGCTGAAGTGGGTTCATCCGCCACAATAATTTTGGGTTCGGTAGATATTGCTCGTGCTATTGCAATGCGTTGCCTCTGACCTCCTGAAAATTCGTGAGGATATCTCTTTGCCGAATCAGGATCTATCCCAACGGCTGTTAGGAGCTTGCGCACTTTTTCTTGGATCTCAGTTGCTCTGAACTTATTCTGAATTATTAATGGTTCCGAAATGCTATAACCAATAGTACGCTTGGGATCAAGTGAGCTGTATGGGTCTTGAAAAATAATTTGAATGGTGGACCGAAATTTTTTAAGTTCTGTAGATTTATTACTGTAAAAATTTAATCCATCAAACCTAATTGTTCCCTTGTCTGCGTTTGTTAGTTTAAGTAAAATTCTTCCAAGTGTAGATTTTCCAGACCCACTCTCGCCAACCAATGAAACCACTTCACCATGTCCTATTTGTAAACTTATATTTTCGAGGGCATTAACAGAAATTTTTTTTTTCGAAAAAAAAGTATTTCTCAAGAAAGATTTGGATAAGTTTTCTATCGAAATAAGGTTGGATTTTGGCAAATTTTCTTTAAATTCAGAATTAGAAGTTAGTCGTGGTACTGAAGCTAGTAGTTGTTTAGTGTAATCTTCATTAGATCCTACAAAAATTTCTTCTACCTTCCCATCCTCAATTTTTTTCCCATCTTTCATCACAAGAACTCTATCAGCTGTTTGAGCTACTACACCCATATCATGGGTGATGAGAATCATTGACATTTTTTTTTCTTGGACGAGTGCAGAAAGTAAATCAAGGATTTGAGCTTGAATAGTAACGTCAAGTGCAGTGGTAGGTTCATCAGCAATGAGGATATTTGGTTCCATCAACATCATCATTGCAATCAAAATTCTCTGTCTCATTCCACCAGAAAATTCATGTGGAAATTGCAACATTCTCTCTTTTGAATGTGGAATACCTACACGATTCAACATCTCTAATGCCATCTCATAAGCAATTTTTGAATCTACCTTTCTACTAATGATCATTGACTCAGTCAATTGTTCACCAATAGATAAAACAGGATTTAAAGCTGTCATAGGTTCTTGAAAAATTAGTCCAATTTCATGACCCCGGACACTTAACATTTCTTTTTCATCAGTCTGAATCAAGTTTTTTTTATAATATCTAATCTCTCCAGATACAGAAAAGTTTTTTGGTAATAGACCCAAAATAGATTTTGCTGTAATACTTTTACCTGACCCTGATTCCCCTACAATTGATAAAATTTCACTGGGTAACAGTTCAAATGATAGGTTATCTAATAGAGTTATTTTCTTTGATTCATTCGAGGTGGTAATTACCAGATCTTTAACAGTTAATATTGGAGAAACTTTCATCAATTTTTCTCTGTTGGGTCTAAAGCACTCCTCAATCCATCTCCCAATAGATTGAAACCCAGTACAGTTAAAGCTATGGCAACCCCAGGAATGGTCATTAACCATGGAGCTCTGTTAATATAATCTCTTGAACCTGCTAGCATGTAACCCCATTCAGGAAGTGGTGGTTGTGCTCCCAATCCTAGAAAGCTCAATCCAGCAGCTGCAAGGATTGCCGTTGAAACTCCAAGAGTTGAAACAACGATCATTGTTGGCAAAACATTGGGTAAGAGGTGATATACTATCAGTCTAAAATGTCCTGCACCACAGGCAATACATGCTTCAAAGTATGGCTTTGAAGATTCGACTAAGGCAGCTGAATAGCATATTCTTGCATAGTATGGTATGCCAGCGATCCCTACCGCAATTACAGCATTTTCGAGACTTGGGCCCAATACTGCTACGCATGAAAGTGCAATTAGTGTCTCTGTAAATGAAAACAGCACATCCGTGCCTCGCATAAGAATTTGTTCGAGAATTCCTTTCCTGTAAGCAGCAATTAATCCTATGAACATGCCGGTACTCAAAGAAATACCAACTGCGGTTGCTCCAATCATTAGGGTAAGGCGGCTTCCATGTAGAATTCGTGAAAGCATATCTCTACCGAATTCATCAGTGCCAAGAACATAATTACTGCTTGGCTTTGAAAATCTTTTACCTGCGCCCATTTTAGTTGGGGAATATGGAGATATAACTTCAGCCATCAATGCTGAGAAAATAAGGATTGCAACGATTGAAATGCCAATTAATCCGCTAGGTTTAGTTATAAATCTTTTCAAAAAAAACTTTACACCTTCCATCATCTGACTCTCAAGAAGAATGATTTAGTAAGTATTCTATTTATGTCAACTTCTCCTTATTCTTGGATCAATGAAAGCATAAATAACGTCTAGAGAAATTGTAACAAAGACTACAATTACTGAAAAAGTTAGTATAAATCCCTGGATTATTGGGTAATCTCTTTGGAATATTGCTTCCACTGCCATTCTACCAACTCCATTCCAGGAAAATATATTCTCTACTACTATCGCTCCTCCCATCATAAAAGCGAATTGCATTCCCATCATTGTCACAAGGGGTATCAATCCCGCCCTCAAAACATGTTTTCTCAAAACATATTCTTTTGGGAGTCCTTTAGCGAGGGCTGTAATAACAAAATCCTGTTGTAAAATCTCTATCATAGAAGTTCTTGTCAATCTGGCAAATATAGCAGCATTAGAAATCCCTAAGGTCAACGCAGGTAAAACCAAATTTAATAATCCACTTCCACTGACTGGCAACCAACCTAAGTCCACTGCAAAAATAAATAATAAAATTAGTCCTAACCAAAAGTGAGGCATTGAAATACCAGAAATAGCTAATATCATAATTAACGTATCGGAAATTGTTCCTTTGTTGTAGGCTGCCAAAAAACCTAGTGGAACACCCAACAAAATAGCAATCATCATTGCACTAGTTGCCAGAAGTATTGTATTAGGTAGTCTTTGAAAAATTACTTCTAACACTGGTTGGCCACCTCTAATCGTTTTTCCTAAATCCCCTCTAGATAATTGATCTATATATTTGAGATACTGGATATAAATTGGTTGATCTAATCCTAAATTGATACGTACTTGTTCAATCTGTTCAGGTGTACTTCCTTGACTTTGTGCAAACATGATTTGGACTGGATCACCGGGCACAATATGTATCAGAAGAGTCACCAGGATTGTGGTGACAAAAATAGTAAAAAAAGCTAATAGGAATTTCGTAAATAAAAATCTAATCATCAGATATAATAGAGTAAATAAAAAAAATATATATGTGGAAATCCATGGAACTTTGGATGAGTCGTTTAATTAAATTAGTGGCGGAAAGTTCAGAAACAGCGCCGGAAGAAATCGGTGGGGAAATTTTGAGTGAATGAAATAATCAGATCGATTGGATTTGTCAAATAGGTATTGTAATTGTTTACTCCATTTGAAGTTTAACAGAGCGCTGTGGACTATCATCATCTTTAATAAATAGTCCACCTTTTTCAATTAATAAATTTTATTTTAATAATTTACTTGAATTAAAATTTCAATTTTCAATTTTCACGTCACTGAATATGGGATATACGAAGGGTGCAACCATGAAACCTTTCACTTCTGGTCTTACTGCAAATACCCACTCCCATCCTGGTGTGTAGAGAGGAATGTGTACACCATTTTCCAAGAGATGTTTAAATACTTCCTGTACAACATCTTTACGATCTGCTGGATCACTCAAAACTCGGGTTTCCTCAAGCAGTTTGTCCAGTTCAGGAGTTGTGTATCCTCTATATGCTCCGGGTGTGTGCCAGAGTGCATAAAGAATATCTGGATCGTACCATGACCATGTCATCATATCCATGCTTCCTTTGGTGCCGGACTTGTTCTCATTTTCTTGACGAACCCTTGCATTCATTGATCCGATGTCCATAATCTCAATTTCGGCCTTGATATTCACTTCCGCAAGCTGTGCCTGAAATATTTCAGCGAGCTTTTGCCTGTTACCACCTGTCCAGACAATCATTGAAGTCTCGAGAGGATTGTCTTCTCCAAAACCCATTTCTGCCAACAAGGCTTTTGCCTTTTCTGGGTCGTAATCAGGACGATACTTTTTGCAAAACTCTTGATCATTACCGAAAACACCCCTTGATACGGGACAAGCTTCAGGAATTGAAAGATCACCGTAGATTAGATCAATAGCTGTTGCAGGATCTGTTGCATGGCCTACTGCCAATCGAGCACGCTTATCGTTGAAAGGCGGTCGGTGGACTGCAAATTCCCAAAAGACATTTTGTCCAGTATTTTCTGCAACGATTATTTCCAAATCACCTGAATCTTTAATTGCTGGTACATCATCAAAGGGAGGCTCCGCGACATGTACTTCACCCGTTTTTAACGCAGCTAGACGAGCTTGTGGTTCGGGAACTACAGTAATGATGAGACCATCCATGTGTGGGGGACCAGAATTTTTGGCTAGTTTACCAAAGTTACGATATGATGGATTTTTTTCGAGAACGATGCGATCTCCCTTAGCCCACGAATTGAATTTCCATGGTCCTGATCCTATGGCCACAGAGGTGCCGAAACCCGATTCATTTTTGTTAGAATCGCAAATAATTGATGAGAAGCTATCTGCAAGGAAAGAAATTAGAGCAACAAATGGTTTCTCTAATGTAAATTGAATCTTTACTGGGCTAATAACTTTAACTTCTGTGATGGGCCCCCAACTTCCTTTGGTCAAACTGGGATTTTCACTATTGAACGCTTTCTCAATCGTGTATTTAATGTCGTTGGCGTCAAGTGCTGTACCATCATGACATTTGATACCGTCGTTTAATTCAAAAGTGTACACCCTACCGTCACTGCTTGAACTCCAACTTTTAGCGACATGTGGAACAATGTTGCCATTTTTGTCAGTGGCCAACATTGTGTCGTAAATCAGACTCCAAACTTGTAGTGATAGTGTGCTTGTGGCTTTGTGGGGATCAAGCGAATCAATGTCCCCATACCTTGCCCAAACAATTTCATCAGCATTAATATTTGAGCAGATTATAAAGCTGCTTAGCAGCAAAATTAAACATTTAAAAGCATATTTTCCAAGCATTTTGGATTCCTTTTTAAAGAATTAGAGGCATTTGGTGAGATATGACCCTTCCATCCCGAATTGGAGTTAACAGATTAGAAAATTTATCGACGCATTGAATATTCTGCAAATTGGAACCCCGGTATTAGTAATTTATAATTAACTGTTTAAATTATTGATTTCATGGAATTTTAAATTTTTCAGATGATTGAAAACAAGAAGATTAAAGTGATACCTGTTTAATCACTTAGCTAAAATTTAATCAAAATTTATGGACTGCTCAAAAATTAGAACAAAATAAATCATAAATATTTAAATATATAGTCGTCTAAATTGACAAACTTCTGAATTATTTATTTGACACAGAGGTCACCGCAAAGGGCGATGATAAACAAATTTTTGGGAAAGAACGCGAATATGAATTATCGCCGACGGACTTGGCGCAGTTGCGTCGTTGAGACGGCTGAAATATTCACCGAAATTTGGTGAATGTTATTCGCTCTGGCTATCAGTGGACTTAATCTTTGGAAAGGTCTTCGGTTTTGGCTTAGGAAGGAAACTAACAAAAAAGGTAAGGTCTTTAGCAGCAGATCAAGCACATGCCGAGGATGGGCTATGGCACGGACATGCTGAAGGCCCTCGAGAACTTGATTCCATAAACAAAGCATCATGTAATAAAGACTCTTGCCACATTATGCGAATCTCTGAACTGCCGACTCAGACATTATTTAGCGAGGCTCCATCTTAAAACATCGTGCTAAAGCAAATCAAAAGCAATAGTGGAAGTTTCTTTGCTCATCCATAAGCTAAAAAACCCTTAAGCTCTAACGCGAAGTTGACTACCTATCAGACGCCGAAATCTGTAAGGCTCTTGTTACTTTTTCCTGCATTGTAGGAAGCCATTGGCTACCCTCTTCGCTCGTGATGGCCAACCAAAATAAGAAGGCACAAGCCGCAATTACGGATAATCCAATGCCAAATCCACCTTTTTCTTTTTCCTTCTCGCGGTGAATGGGTTCGTTCAAGCCTTGCTGAATCACTTCCATTTCCTGAGGCGTGACATGATCGGCAGGGGATGGTGTTGGAATATCAGCATTGACCCTACTTGGCGCACTATTGTGGAGGAGTAATCCCTCCACTTCCTTTCGAAGTGTCTGAATATCTGCGGAGAGGGTACCAATCATTTGCTCAGTACGCTGAGAGATCTGCTTCTCCAACTCCAGAGTCTTTAACAATTCCGACTTTTCCAGGGTCAACACTTCCACCTGCTTTTTCAGAGATGATAACTCTTCTTGCAAAGCAATGATTTGTTGAGCTGACTCTTGCTCTGCTTTGCCTTTTCGGATTTTTGGAGTGGAAGTCGAATCTTCTTGGAAGGAAATTGCTTGCTGGATTGTTTGGAATTGCTCTTCGTCCAGAAGTCTTCGTCGACCATCCTGATGAGGATTGATCTCCAATTCCTTCATCAGACGATACAGCTTGGACTTCCCAATCTGTAGATCTTGGGTGAGTTGGGTCAGTGTAATCATCTTTAACTCCAATGTTTGATGCATACCTGCAGTATTTTATTCACTATCCATTAGTGATGGTAATGACGTGACGCTATGTTAATCATTTCATCTTTTTTTCCCATTAATTTTTTTATGGGAAAAGAATTATCGGTCCCTCCTTTGACGATGAGTTGGAAAAATTAGATTAACTACCAATTTTTTCGAATGCTACTAACGATCGAGTTCAGCCGAGAGTCGCTGATCCCGAGTCCCTGTTCTGCAAGATGACTAGACAATTCCTGCTTCACACTTGAAGGTAGCCGAGAGGGCATTCCCCAAGGGAAAGTTTTTCTCAATAAATTCTCAATAATAGCTTGTGCACCATTCGTTTGTTGGGACTCCAGTTGTTCATTTACGTGAAATCCGTTTAATTTTTCTCCCGAATACAATTGACCACTGGCCAATTCATCAGCACTTACCTCTGACATTGAGGTCGGCACTAGATTATTCGAAATATTGTTTTTGTAATTTTCAATTTCTTGTCGGAGTTTGAGATTTTCACTCTGAAAGTTCATCATCAGTTTTTGCCACTGACTGACTTGTTCGATTAACTCCATATTTTGGGTCCGCTCTGCTTCTACCTGAGATTTTAGAAAGCCAATCTGATCGCGTAATTCACTGATCAATAAATCCTGTTGTCCAAGATCAATTGCCGATTCCGCGTCTAGAAGATTTTCCTCTTTTTCATGTTTAGTTTCAGTGGAAGAAATTACTTGGGTTTGTTTTTTCAACAAACCTTTTAGATGTTGATAGTCTTCTTTTTGGATCAGCTGCTCACCGCCATTGGAAACCAGCTTGATTCGATAGTCCCTGACGATTCTCTCAAATTCATCGCTTGAAATTCCTAATTTTTTTGCGGCTTCAATCGCGGTTTTCATTTGTTGTTCAGAGTGATTTTGCTGCGGAAATCGTCAGTGCAATGTTTTTTAGATAAAGAAAGACAGTTTGTGGAAAGGAGAAGATTTTTACAGTTGATTTTTAAAAAATTTAGACTTGCAGTTTATTTGCCGATGAAGAGCGGGTTTACTTTTCTGAAGAAGAATACTTTCAAAAGTTAAATGCTGATGGCATGTCAATTTTGAATTACTAAACTCTCGGTCAGGTCTATTTATGAACGATTCTTCTCAAAGGAATTTAATGAAACGCAAAATTATCATTGATACGGATCCTGGACAGGATGACGCGCTCGCTATCTTATTGGCGTTGGCAAGCCCCGAAGAATTAAATGTTTTGGGAATTGTGACGGTTGCTGGAAACGTCCCCCTACCATTGACAACGCGTAACGCCAGGGCACTTGTTGAGCTTGCGAATCGGCCAGAGGTTCCGGTTTTTGCTGGGTGTCCACGTCCCCTGATGCGGAATTTAGTCACAGCAGAGCATGTTCATGGCAAGACGGGTTTGGATGGATGGGACATGCCGGAACCCAGTGTTGCATTGCAGTGGGAACACGGAGTTGACTGGCTGATTGAAACGCTACGACAAGCTGAGGATGATTCCATCACCCTTTGTACATTAGCTCCGCTGACCAATGTGGGGATGGCTTTTGCCAAAGCGCCCGATATTCTCCCGAAAATCAGAGAGATTGTCACGATGGGAGGAGGTTATTTTGTTGGCGGTAATGTCACCCCTGCAGCAGAATTCAATGTCTATGTAGATCCACATGCTGCCCAGACAGTCTTCTCCTGTGGTCGTCCACTGACTGTGATGCCCCTGGATGTCACTCACCAAGCATTGATGCCGAAAACCTGGATTCAGAGTCTCAGAGAACTTGGAACTCCGGTTGGAGATGCTACTTCAGGGATGCTGAGTTTTTTTGAAAGATATGATGTCAAAAAATATGGATCAACAGGAGGGCCACTTCATGATCCGACAGTGATTTCCTATCTACTCAAGCCAGAACTGTTTGAGGGGAAATTGGTTAATTTAACCGTGGAAACGCAATCAGATTTGACAATGGGAATGACGGTTCTTGACTGGTGGGGAGTAACGAAACGCAAACCAAATGCGACTGTCATGAACAAAATCGATTCAGAGGCCTTCTTTGCTTTGCTGCTGGAGAGACTTTCAAAATTGTAGAACGAGTTTTTTATTTGCTTGGAATCTCTCTTATAAACGCCTGATAGTATGGTTCCTTGAATTCTTTGAGCAGTCGCGTCAACTCCATCAGTGGGTCTGGGTGATCGTCAACCCTGAGATTACACCAAGGAAAAGGTTGCTCTCGAATGGTCAACAAGGCTGCTGATTGCCTGCCACGTTTATCACCTCCGGCCTCCTCGCCAGCAAACAATGCCTGAAGAAGTCGGGATTCGAGTGATCGATCAGTTGAAAATTGCAGTGACTCCATACACGCTTCTAAAACTTCGGGTCCAGCGAGAAAATTTCCGGCTACGCTGACATTTTTTTCGCCTATCTGTCCAGCCCAACTCTTAGCGTTTGTGCCAGTCCAAGCCCAAAAATTTCCGGATTTATCTAATCCGTGAATTTGCCTAGATTCAGGATTATCGTCAGCAGCCAAGGCACTTTTGAGAGCTGATTCAATCGCCTCACCTGATCTCAAAGAAGCCAACCCTTTTAACCCGAGGTATGGATTAGTTGAAGATTGAGTCGCTATTGCTCCGAATCCGGCTTCAAGAAAAGGAACCCTAGCTCCCACAGCTAGGTGCTTCGTGGCAACAGCTATCCCAAAATGATTTTTTTCAGGGTCACGGAGAATAATTGAATAAGTCATTTTAGGTCCTTTTATCAATTTTTAATAATTTATCATGATAAATTATTGACAGCATCAAATTTATCAGGATAAATTCGTTGCGTTGCCATCTTCGGGCAACTTTTCCTTACTCTCTTTGGAGAAGATCATGCTGAAGAAACAGATACGAGTGATGTTGCTGCTCAGTTTCCTTTTGCTCAGCTTCGGACTGACCATCCAAGCTGCGACCCCAAAAGATGTGCTGGTGGTGGCTCAGATTGCGGAGCCGAAGTCAATGGATCCTGCGACAGTGACAGCGGTCAATGATTTCCGAATCCTGATGAATGTTTATGATGGGCTGGTCCGTTACCGAAGCGGAACGCTTGAGGTTGAACCCGGCCTGGCGGAGTCCTGGACAATCAGTGATGATGGAAAAGTCTACACATTCTCACTGCGCCAAGGAATTAAATTTCACGATGGCAGTCCCTTCAACGCAGAAGCGGTCAAGTTTAACTTTGATCGTATGTTGGTCAAAGATCACCCTTACGCTGAGACCGGGCCTTTTCCCCTATCGTTCTTCTTCTCAGCAATCAAGGAAACAACAGTTGTAGACGAATACACGGTGCGTTTCCGTATGGACGATCCTTATGCTCCATTACTTTCGAATCTGGCCTACCCCACCGGGCTGATCATTTCTCCGGAAGCTGTCAAAAAACACGGCAAGGATGTTGGGCGGAATCCAGCTGGAACTGGACCTTACCAATTTAGAGAATGGAAGAGTAATCAGCACGTCATTCTGGATCGGAATGGCAGCTACTGGGATGGACAGGCCGGATTGAAGTCTGTGGTGTTCCGACCAATTACTGATGCAAACACCCGGGTCGCAGAGATGCTTTCAGGTGGTATTGATATGATGGTCGAAGTTCCCCCCGACAACGTCGCGACTTTCTCTTCAAACACTAGCTATGCCCTGCATGAGCAGGCAGGACCACATCTTTGGTTTCTGATTCTGAATTTGAAAGAGGGACCACTTCAAGACAAGCGAGTTCGACAAGCTTTGAACTATGCCATCAACAAGCAGGCACTAGTTGAGAATGTTCTCCAAAATACTGCCACGGTGGCAAGCGGCCCAACCCCGGCTGCGTTCTCCTGGGCTTACAATGATGCGCTGCAACCCTATCCCTACGATCCAGCTAAAGCCCGCGAGTTGGTGAAAGCTGCTGGTGCAGAGGGTGCTACATTGACCTTCTACGTAACTGAGGGGGGCTCTGGAATGTTGGACCCTGTCCCCATGGGTACTGCTATTCAGGCGGACCTCAAGGCGATTGGTTTGAACGTCAAGATTGAAACCTACGAGTGGAATACTTTCTTGGGCAAGGTCAATCCAGGTTTGGAAGGCAAGGCGGACATGGCTGAGATGGCCTGGATGACCAATGATCCTGACACCCTTCCGTTCTTAGCCTTGCGAACTTCCGCTTGGCCTGATCAAGGTGGATTCAACTCGGGTTACTATTCCAATCCTCAAGTGGACGAGCTACTCGAGCAGGCCCGTGTCAGCACAAGCCAAACTGTTCGTGCTGCACTCTACAAGGAGATGCAGCGTATCGTGCACGATGATGCCCCATGGGTCTTCGTGGCGAACTGGAAGCAAAACGCTGTGACTGGGAGCAATGTGCAAAACTTCCGCTTGGAGCCATCCTTCCTCTTGCTTCTGCACAAAGTTAGCAAGAACTGAAAGAATCTGGGGGTTGCACGATTTGAGGTGCGACCCTCACTTCTCTTTTCGAAGCTAATTCTCATTGATGTTGCGCTACACAATTCACCGACTGCTGTTGACCATCCCAGTACTGGTTGGGATTTCAGTGGTCGTGTTTCTGATCATGGCCTTAATTCCCGGAGATCCTGCAACCGCAATTCTTGGGGCCTTTGCCACTCCAGAAAATGCTACCAAACTCAGAGCTGAATTGGGCTTGGATCGGCCATTGATTGAACAATACTTCACTTGGGCGGGCAATCTTCTCTCGGGTGATTTTGGACGAAGCTATGCTTTGAATCGTCCGGTATTGGATGAATTATTGGAACGTCTGGGGCCTACCCTCCTTTTGGCTGGGTCGGCGATGTGTGTCTGTGTTTTACTGGGGCTAATCGCTGGATTACTAGCTGCGGTCAAACAATACACATGGGTTGATCAGGGACTGACCCTTTTTACATTGATTGGGATTTCTGCACCATCTTTCTGGTTAGGCCTAATGGCAGTTTCCCTGTTCACCGTTCAGTTGGGTTGGTTGCCCGCAAGCGGAATGTACACGCCTTATGGAGATGAGAGTCTGGTTGATTTACTGGTCCACCTCTTAATGCCGGCGGTCACACTTGGATTAGTGGCGTCGAGCGTAATTGCAAGACTGACTCGCACCAGCATGTTGGAACAGCTTCGCCAGGATTACGTTCGTACTGCGCGGGCAAAAGGAGAGCGCGAAACCGCAGTAGTGATTAGACATGCTTTTCGGAATGCACTCGTTGGCCTGATTCCAGTTCTGGGTCTGCAGGCTGGATTCGTTTTAGGGGGTGCTGTCTACATAGAAACTGTATTCCAGTGGCCAGGCATCGGCAGGATGCTGGTCAATGCAATCTCCACACGTGACATCCTCCTTGTTCAAGGAGGGGTAATGATGGTGGCCACAATCTACGTATTCTTCAACTTATTGGCTGACCTGATTCAGCATGCTTTAGATCCGCGAATTCAGCATAGCCATGGTTAAAAAAAACACTCCAGCGCTGGAATTCTGGCAGAGATTGAATCGTAATCGATTGAGCACAGTCGGACTATTTATGCTAGGGCTCATCTTCGTGCTTTGTCTAATAACTCCCTGGCTCCCCCTGCCTGATCCAGATGCTATCGATCTGGCAAATCGTCTCAAAACTCCCTTAACTTCAAATCATTTGCTTGGAACCGATGAACTCGGTAGAGATCTTCTTTCAAGGCTGCTTTGGGGGACTCGAGTGAGCTTGGTGGTTGGGTTTGTGGCGACGCTTGCAGCAGCATTGGTTGGCAGTCTAATTGGTCTGGTCTCTGGATATTTTCAGGGCTGGATTGATAGCGGACTCATGAGAGGGGTGGATACTTTGATGGCATTCCCCTACATGTTGCTAGCGCTGGCGATTGTAGCCGCCTTTGGCCCCGGACTCCTCAATGCCCTTTTTGCTATAGCGATCGTAAATGTCCCCTTCTTCGCAAGAACGGTTCGCGGAGCTACGATCTCGTTGGTACAGCGAGAATTTGTCCTGGCAGCTAGACTTGGTGGGGCAAGCCACTTTGGTGTACTGTGGCGTGAACTACTGCCCAACATCCTACCTGTGATTGTCGTCACAATTTCAACCACGGCTGGATGGATGATTCTGGAAACTGCAGGATTGAGTTTCTTGGGCTTGGGTGCTCAGCCTCCGACTGCAGATCTTGGGTCCATGTTGGGTGAAGGAAGGAAGCTTCTCTTTACAGCGCCCCATGTTTCTACGCTTCCTGGGTTAGTAATCCTGATCTTGGTTATCTCCTTGAACCTGCTGGGAGATGGGGTCCGGGATGTTTTGGATCCACGGTTGCGGGGAGGAGCTTTGCGCAGTCCACAACCAAGGACAGAAGTCCTCAGTGCTGAGCTGGGCTCAGCTCAGGTTAGATCTACGGAGAAACTGGTTATCCGTAACCTCACGACAGAATTATTTCAACAAGGACAAGCCAAGCCCCTGGTGAGAAATGTCGATTTTGAATTGAGGCCTGGAGAGTGTTTGGGGCTGGTTGGTGAGTCGGGTTGTGGGAAGTCTGTGACCGCATTATCTCTTGCAGCCCTGGCTGCGTCCCCTCCTCTACGAATTGCTTCAGGAACTGTAGAGCTGGACGGAGAGGACATTCTGCGCCTTCCTCTCAGACTGCTTCAGGATATCAGAGGCAAACGAGTCTCTTATATCTTTCAGGATCCTCTCACAACTCTAAATCCAGTGTTGACGATTGGTGAACAACTCATTCAGGTGATAAGAAGACATCAATCACTTTCTTCAAGAGCGAGTTATACGGAGGCGTTGCACCTGTTATCCAGAGTAAGAATTCCTTCTCCTAAGACTAGGATGAAGGCTTATCCTCATCAGCTTTCTGGAGGAATGCGTCAACGAGTTTGCATTGCAATTGCCTTGGCTAATCGTCCCGAAGTTTTGATTGCAGATGAGCCAACCACGGCTTTGGATGTAACAATTCAGGCTGAAATCCTGTCATTACTCAATGATTTGAGAAAGACCACTCTTAAAGATAGTCAAACAGGAAAAAAAACAGGTTTGTCAGTCCTTTTCATCACTCATGATCTGGGGATAGTCTCGACAATATGTGAAAAAGTTGCGGTGATGTACGCAGGTCAAATTGTTGAGTTTGGGGAAACAAAATCAATTTTAGAATCGCCTCAACATCCATATACACAAGCTTTGTTGGCATGTACACCGCGGCTTGGAGCAAAGCACAAGGTGCTGGGGGGCATACCTGGAACACCCCCACCTCCAGGCGCGTATCCTTCTGGATGTGGGTTTGTGGATAGATGCAAAGTTGCCTCTGTTAAATGCCAGGATCCTGTCCATTTGATGCAGCTAAGCTCAGACAGGCAAGTTCGTTGTGTTCTCAAGCAGGGTGCAAATGCCTGAGCCTCTTTTGCAGTTTGATCGCGTTACGAAGGAGTTTGACCTAGACAAGAACTGGTTTGGCAAGACGTCGAAGAGATTTCGGGCGGTTAATGAGGTGACATGGCAGGTCGAGCCAGGAGCAGCATTGGGAATCGTTGGAGAGTCAGGTTGTGGTAAGTCAACAATGGCTCGCATGGCAGTTGGGCTAGAGTTGCCCACTTCTGGAGAGATCCGCTTCGCAGGAAAAACGTTGGACAAGTGGTTGAAGGAAGAAGCCTTGCTGCTGCGACAATCTGTCCAAATGGTTTTTCAGGATCCTTCAGCGTCCCTGAATCCGAGACAACGCATCCGTGAAATTCTGGAACTGCAACTTCAACGGTTGACAGACTTCAGAGCAGAACAGCGAATGCAGCGAATGAAAGAAGTTTTGGAACAGGTACAACTTCCCTTGGTAGCGTTGGATCGCTATCCTCATGAGTTTTCTGGGGGGCAGGCACAAAGAATCAGTATTGCTCGAGCTCTGATTTCGAAGCCAAGACTCTTGTTGCTCGATGAACCAGTTTCTGCGTTGGATGTTTCTGTTCAAGCACAAATTCTCCTGTTGCTGGAGGAGATGCGTAAGGAGTTGGGAGTTACCTACGTTTTCATCAGTCATGATTTAGCTGTCGTCGAACAGCTTTGTCCCAGTGTCCTGGTCATGTATGCCGGTTCGATTGTTGAAAGTGGCCCAACCAATCAGCTTTTTCAGCAACGTAATCACCCCTACACGGATTTGCTGATCAGAAGTGTTCCCGTACCTGGAAAATCTCTGGAATTGAAAATTGAGGAGATGGCGAATTTGGAAAATTCTCAAGGCTGTGCTTTCCGTAATCGCTGCTCGAAAGCTAATCAGCAATGTTCACAAGCTCCAATATTGAAAGAAGTTTCAGGCTCTATGGGAGGACATGAGTGTGCTTGCCACTATCCACTAAGTGAGGCGGCGTGAAGAATTCAGACACTTTTCTCGTTGAGACCCTGAGAAGTCTGAGCAGTATATCCAGCCCTAGCGGAAGAACAGAGCAAATTGTTAGCTGGACGCTGGAGCTACTTCAATCGTGGGGATATACACCCGAACTCACGCGTCGAGGGGCAATCAAGCTCAAGCTGCCGGGTAAAGACTCTAGTCGAACACGGGCTTTGACTGCTCACCTGGATACGCTTGGAGCGATGGTGCGGCATCTCAAAGGCAATGGACGATGTGCGCTGGCTCCTGTTGGAACTTGGTCAAGCCGCTTCGCAGAAGGTGCCAGAGTGACCCTCCACACCGATGAACATGAATATCGAGGAACGATCTTACCACTCTTGGCTTCAGGCCATGCCTATAATGAAAAAGTCGATCAGCAACCAGTCAACTGGGAACAAGTAGAGCTACGAATCGATGAGTACTGCAATAGTTTTCAGGACTTGGAAAAGCTGGGGGTTCAACCAGGTGATTTCGTCTCCATTGATACGGGAACGGAGGTTTTAGAAAATGGGTTTATCTTTTCAAGGCATTTGGATGACAAAGCCGGAGTGGTGGCTCTACTGAACGCACTAAGATTGATTCATGAGGAGGGTTCTCAACTTCCTTGCACCACGTATTTGATTCTGACAGTGCGCGAAGAAATTGGAGATGGAGGATCTGCTGTTCTTTCCCCGGATGTTTGGGAACTGGTAACAATTGACAATGGAGTTCAGGCTGGCACTCAGCATTCCAGGGAGTTTGGAGTCACCTTGGCGATGGGGGACAAGACGGGGCCATTTGATCGAAGACTGGTCTTACATCTGGACCGACTTTGCAAACAGAACCAACTTTCTCATCTGCGAGATCTATTCAAACACTATCGTTCTGACCTGGCAGCCGCAGTGGAAGCAGGTTTTGATGTTCGAACTGCCCTGATTGCGATTGGATTGGATGGAAGTCATGGCCATGAACGGACCCATCTTGATGCAATTCGAACTGCTTCTGAACTCGCACACCTTTACTTACTTTCCCCACTTCTGGACTAGAATAGAATGCTCAAAATCAATGGAGCCCGACTCTGGGATAGCTTGATGGAAATGGCAAAAATTGGGGCAACTCCAGAAGGTGGGGTTTCCAGGGTGGCAGTCAGTGAAGAGGATCGGCTAGGTCGAGATTTGCTCAGATCGTGGGCAACTCCTCTTGTTGAAGATTACCACTTTGATGAAGTGGGTAACATGTTTTTCGTTCGTCATGGGCTGCAACCAGGATCCCCAATGATCCTGACAGGAAGCCACCTAGACACCCAGATCCATGGCGGTCGATTTGACGGTGCTTTTGGAGTGATGGCTGGCTTGGAAGTCCTGAGAACTCTTGCTGAAGAAGATGTACGATTGCCGTATGGGATTGGCTTAGTCGCCTGGACAAATGAGGAGGAAGCACGTTATTGCCCAGCAATGGGCTCGGCAGTCTTTGTTGGCAAGCAAGACCTGCAATCAGCATTAGATTGTGTTGGACTCAACGGGAAGGTTTTTGGGGAGGAACTGAAGAAAATTGGTTATCTTGGAAGTCCGCTAAACTTGAATATTTCTGCTTATCTGGAGGCCCATATTGAGCAAGGGCCAGTACTTGAGAATGAAGAGATTCAAATTGGCGTAGTCTCTGGCGCGCAAGGGCAAATCGCTATGAATGCTGAAATTATTGGGGAGGCTGGCCACTCAGGAACTGTTCCAATGAGATTACGCAAAGACGCCTTGGTTTGTGCGATTGATGTTATCAATACTTGCCGAGATCTTGTCGTCGAGGAGGGGAAGGGGGTCTTTACAGTTGGAGCCTTCAAACTGGAGCCGAATTCGAGGACCACAATCCCAGATAAAATTTCTTTTGGGATTGATTTACGTCACCCAGATGCAGATTCACTCCAAAATTTACAGAATTTGATCAACAAGAAAATCAAAGAGAAGGCGGCAGAACATTGCTGTCAGGAAAGAATCGAAGTCCTTTTTCACAAAGAACCGGTTGTCTTCACCGATTCGTGTGTCGAAAGTGTTCAATCTGCGAGTGATCAACTGAAATACAGCTCTCTTGTGATGCCATCAGGTGCGTTCCATGATGCCTGTTTACTGGCTAGCCAAGTCCCCACAGGAATGATTTTTGTGCCAAGTCAAAAAGGGGTCAGCCATAATCCCACTGAGTATTCCTCCTCAGAACAACTAGAAAAGGGAGCGAACGTCTTGCTGCACGCTTTGCTGAATTTGGCTGAAAAAGGAGTTCCGTTGTCATGACAGCAGAGGTGCCGAAGAGTATCCGGAAGAGATCCGATTTGGTTGCTGACAAAATCAAGGAGGCTATCATCAGTAAAAAGTTACCTCCTGGTGAGAGGCTCTCAGATGAAAAAGATTTCCTGAAGACTTATCGAGTCAGCAAGGGGACAATGCGGGAAGCCTTGAAATCACTGGAGGTTCAAGGACTCGTCAACATCAAGACTGGTCCTGGAGGCGGAGCTTCTGTTGCGAGAGTCAGTGCCGAGAAAACGAATGAGCTATTGTGGAATTACTTTTTTTCAAGAAACGTATCTCTAGAGAATATCTATGCTGTCCGCAAACTCGTAGAACCGGAACTAGCAGCGAGTGTAGCAGAGCATCTGGATGAAGAAGACCTGCAATTGCTGGAACAATCAGTTGGCCACTGTTCTCTACACGGATTTGAGGGTAATGATCGAGCGCAGCGCATTCAGGAATTAGATTTCCATTTGGTAATAGCAGATGCCTGTCCGAATCCTGTGTTGGCTTTTTTTACAAAGTTTATCCTCAGCCTTCTGGCACGCATCATCATTCATGAGGAACTGAATCCCGATCCACGAACCAGTGCTCAACACAGCCAACAAGGTTTTGACTATCATCAAGCCTTACTGCAGGCATTTCGGGAACGTAACCCTGAGAAAGCTCGAAAGGTGATGATCGAGCACATGGAATCAGCAGAATCCTTCATGCTGCATATTAGCCGTCCGAAGACTTCCTAGCCTACTCCCACTTCTAAAATTTACTGCTTCAGCTATTTCAGCTGAATTGTCCAAGCTGAAACTATCTTTCATTCCTTCAAAATCTAAAATCCTCGACTGAAAACCAGCAATATTTCCATACAACTGCTACCCTTGTGCGACCAGTTGATAGGACAGAATATCTGAATCCATCTGGAGAGATAATGGCTGAGGAATCTGGAAAGATTGATCAAGAAACTAGGGGAAATGACCCCACCCAAGCTGAGATAGTGGAAGGCTCTGATTCTTTAACTCAAAGATTGAACTCTAGTGTTGATGCGGGTGTTGCTTCTAAAGTCTTGGAAGATCCATCAACGCTCAAAATTTGGGATGCTTCCCCTCTTCCATTTGAGTTCACAGGGAAAGCCAAAGAATTTTTTGGGATCTGGCTCTCAAATCTTTTGCTAAGTATTCTGACGCTAGGAATATACTCAGCCTGGGCCAAAGTTCGTAGACGTAGATTCTTCTTGGGTCATACCCTGATTAGAGGTCATCGCTTTGATTATCACGCTGACCCAAAGGTGATTTTAAAAGGGAGAGCTGTCGTGGTCTCGGTGCTGGTTGTGTTGAGTCTTGTTTCCGAATTGAGTCCCTTTTTGAGTGGAACTTCTTTAGTTGTACTAATGCTTGCTCTTCCCTGGCTGGCGAACCGAAGTCTTCGATTCAACGCGAGGATGACGAGCTTTCGTAATA
>JACLAD010006337.1_pt1 | contig 28908 bp, 21 predicted proteins | sample 8027901 | NCBI WGS metagenome assembly JACLAD01 (sample SAMN15725071, study PRJNA655200) | protist metagenome | isolation source: fluorescence activated cell sorting (FACS) single amplified genomes of... | place: Spain: Blaines Bay Microbial Observatory, Mediterranean Sea | collected 2016-07-05 | reverse complement strand
GTGTAGAATAGACTTGAACATTGCCAGCAGTGAAAGACATTTTGGATCGCTTTCAGCCACTGGGTGCATTTTGTAGACGGTTTTTTCTTAGTCGTATATTATCTTCTATCATCTTCTAGTAGCTGACCAAAAGACCAAAACATTTACACGCGCCCAAAAATAACAAAATTGAAATGTACAGGAAATAAATTTTGGAAGAAAGAAAGAAAGAAAGAAGGGACGAAGGAAGGAAAGAAAGATGATGGTGTTTCGGATACTGAATCTGTTAATGTATTTCAGTCTCGGAATTTCTTGTGTTATGGGTTTGACTTTTGAGAAAAGGGCAAGTCAAGTGGCATCGGAACAAATACCTGAAACCGATCTCGTTGTAAATAGTACTGATTCTGATCGTGCGAGAAGAATAACAAGAGTTAAAAATGATGAAACTAGATTCGGATTTGATCCTCAACTTAATATGAACGTGATTACATGTATGCTATGGTCTGAAGTCGATATTCCTAAGGGTGCGGTTATCAGAGATGCGAGACTTACAGTAACTGCGAGAGGGGCTTCTTCTGGACAAGCCATATCATTAAAAATACTCGGTGATGTATCAGATGCAGTCTCTCTATTAGAAGCGAGTGATTCAAATTTGAGTTTACGTTCATCTACGAAAACTGTTGTGGCATGGAATGACTTGGACGTCGTATTTGAGGGTACTAGAAGAACATCTCCATCGGTGCATAATATCTTAGAGGAGATGACATCATCAGAGAGTAATTGGGTGGAAGGAAGTCAGCTTGTGATATGCATCAATAAGCTCGAGCGCAGCGACAATAGTACGACATTTCGTAATTTCCATGCTGGCTCACAGCTGGCACCGGAACTTCGAGTTGAATTTGATACTCTTGCTCCGACAGCAAGTCCAACAGGTTCAATCAATCTTGTTAGTAGTGACGATTCTGGTAATGTTACCGTAGTTGCCATTGGGGCTGTCGCCACGTTGGCCGCTTTTACAAGCTTTTCAGCATTTATTGTGTTGCAACGAAGAACCCGAGACCAAAAGAAACTTCAGCAGAAAGTCGCCAAACACATGATACAGCAACGCTATAACCAGCAGCGTTACAGGTACTTTAACGCACCCAAAATGTTGAAAAATGCTTCTGTTATGCTTGTTAATTCTCTTCCATCATATTGGCATCGGAGGGAACCGAACCAAGTCACACATCAAGTCAGCAATATTCCTAGTAACGGATACAGCAATCCTAGTAGCGGGTACAGCAATCCTAGCAGTGGGTTCCGCAAACCAGCTTATCCTGACAGCAGTAATCATCAAACGTACCAAGGCCCGAAATTCCGCCATTGGGGAAGTCTCAAGACTTACATTTTGGATCGTTTCGCATCACCAAAAGATTCTTTGCCTTCTGCTAATTTCACTCAAGCCCCTTGGTCAGGTTCAGTTTACCACGTCAAAGAGGAACCTCTAGGGCGCGGTGTACAAGAATCGTCTCATTCGCATTACACACAAGCTTCATGGACGCCGTCTGTGCTCTATGATCGAGATGAAATAAAAACACCAGTACATGTTGAGAAAAAGCCACCCAAGGTTGATCACAAGCAAGTATCACAGGTTCCGAGTAGTGCAAAGCATGGTGTCAGCAAACCAAGTCCGTCAAGTCAGGAATCGAAACAACGAATGACTACTCAAGAGGTTGTTGAAAGGTACATATCGAGAAGCTCCACCATATCCGATAATAGTGGCTTTAGCGGCTTTGCAAAAGGAAAACATATGAAGCACAAAATCCCCAAAGGAAGCAAGATCAAGACAGGGAATGCAAAAAATGCCAAAAGCAAGGACTCAACCATTATCTTTGGTCCAAAGACCCCGAAATCCCGTGTAATATTCAATGAAAAATAATAGTAATGGTAATAATAACTTAGTGAGACTCTGAAACAGTAAATTACAATTTCGACTGACTTGCTGTGCGATTCGCAAGAGCGCTTTTTATCCTATCGTCCGAAAAACCGTACTCTTTCAATACCTGTGCGGTTGACTCTCCAGACATGGGAGACTTTCGAGGACTAGCACCAGGCGTCCGAGAAAGAACTGGGGCCGGGCGAGGCTCCAAAGCAGAAGGGTCGTCTCCACTTGGTTGAAACGTTCCACGAAGTACATTGTGCTTGTTCTTTTTTGCTTCGTCAATCGAGAGAACTGGAAACGCACAAGCGTCAGTTCCATTAAATATTTCCGTCCATTCATCTCTGGTTTTCGTGACAAATATATCAGCAAAACGCAGCTTGAGGGCAGGCCATTGTGAACGATCGCCTTGGCGCGGGAGATTGTCTCGTTTTGGGTCTAGACCAAGACCACGTAAGAGCTCCTTATAAAACTGGGGCTCTATTGCTCCCACTGCAAAGTGATGTCCGTCTTTACACGTGTAAGTTTGATAAAACGGAGCGCCTCCATCCAGAATATTTGTTCCTACAGTGTCGAGGTCGTTTTTATGTGCTCCGAGCATGTTTGAGCGGTAAACAAAACTGCCGACGTAAGACGCACCGTCGACCATGGCAGCATCAATTACTTGACCTTTTCCGGACTTTGTCCGCTCGATGATGGCTATCAAGATCCCCAAAGCACAAACCAGTCCACCGCCTCCAAAATCACCCAAAAGATTGATTGGCGGAAGTGGACGTTCCCCTTGCCTGCGTAACGCTGAAAGCATCCCTGTTAGGGCAATATAATCAATATCATGCCCAGCAGCCTTTTCTACCTTTGGATCTCCACCTTGACCAAACCCTGTCATTCTTGCATAAATCAACTTGGGGTTGAGTTTACAGAGTACCTCTGGTCCCAGCCCAAGTCTTTCCATAACTCCCGGTCGAAATGGCTCGATCAAAACATCACATTTTCTCACAAGTTCTTTGAGAATATTCTTTCCTTCGTCCGATTTCAAATCAAGTGCCATGGATCGTTTCCCTCTTGCAAGTGTATCTACCGATGGTACAGGTTCACCATTCTTCCCAACCCGATCAATCCTCACAACGTCAGCACCAAAATCAGCCAACACCATACCAGCAAACGGAGCAGGTGCAAGACCTGCTATTTCAAGCACTTTGATACCACGTAAAGCCATCTCGCTGTTTTCGTTATACTATCCAAGTAGGCCGTTGTGGTCATTCCGGCCTGCCATCGGTCCGCCATCTCTCCAGATCGAACGAACAACAAATGGTACGAGATCTCTGGCAGGCCTCTGGCAGGCCTCTGGCAGGCCTCTGGCAGGCCTCTGGCAGGCTGGAGATCGATCGATGATCTCTACGATGATCTAGGGCTACTGCCCGTGGGGCCTCTTTACCTGCTGGCCAGCAGCTTTGGTAAACTTGTTGGGAGCCCATGATGGATAGACTGCACGTGGTACCTAACCCAGGGCTCCCGGGGCCCCGGCCATTGTAAACCGTGGGGCCCGCAACTGTCGTGGCACTGTCGTGGGACCTCTTTGCCTGGCCGGCGGCTCTGTTTTGTAAACTTCTGTTTCACAAGTGCTGCACATGACAGGCCCGCTTTCCCGGCGAGGGTAAAGAGGCCCTACGGGCAGGCTACGGGAGGGGACGGGAGGGGGCGGTCGGTGAAGAACGGAAGGAGCAAGCAAAACAAGATCTAGTACGATGGAAAGGATTGAACGAGTTCATTCGCACTTGTGCAATGGTAGTAGTAGCAAAGATGGACAACTGTCTGGTAAAGCTTGTGTGATCACTGGTGCAGGTAGTGGTATTGGAAGAGCTTCAGCTGTTCGATTTGCACGTGAAGGTGGATTACTTGTTTGTGCTGATTGGAACGAACAAGGTGTTGAGGAAACTGTGCAGATTATTCAGAAACAAGGGGGAAAGGCCGTTGCAATGAAATGTGATGTGGGAGATGAGAAACAAGTTGAGCAACTTATTGAGTTGTGCTGTTCAACATACGGCAAGATTGACGTGTGCTTTGCAAATGCTGGTGTAGCTGCTGCTGGACCTTTCTGGATGGAATCGGTTGAAACTTGGGAGACGCTTTTACGAGTGAATGTAATTGGTGTTTTTAACTGTTTCAAATTTGCTTTTCTAAAAATGGACCAACAAGGAACGGGAGGGTCCCTTATCGGTACTGCAAGCGTTGCAGGAATTCGAAGTGGCGCTGGAGACTGTGCGTACAGCTCCTCGAAAGCAGCAGTAATCAATATGTGCAGGGTTGTCGCACAGCAATGTACGGGCACCAACATTCGTTGCAATGCGATCTGCCCTGGTTTGATAGAGACAGGTATGACGAAACCAGTATTTGACTACGCTGACGACAAGGGGATCCGTAAAAAAGTAGGCAAGATCAATCCGTTATTAAGATATGGTGAACCTGAAGAAATAGCAAATGCCGCGTTGTTTCTGGCGAGTGATGAAAGTTCCTACATCAACGGACAGGCATTACCTGTCTGTGGAGGGCTCTCATCATCACATCCCGTCGTAAGAAATGGTAAAGGGTTATCGACGTAATTAACTAAATATTATGTTTTCTGAAGAATCGCAACTTTAAAGGCTCCCAACTCTGGGCCCGATTCATCGCGAAAGGCATGCGGTAGCTCTACCAAAAACTTCAAGATGATGCAGGCGTCAGTCCACTCCAAGACTGCAGCAATAGATCGGGTAAAGTTATCCATATCGACAGCCAAAAACCGAACCTTACAAAGCAAACTAAGAAGCGCCAATAATAAAAGTTGGGTTGATCTACCTCCATTTACGTTCCCACTGCTGATAGTGGATTTCTTGAATGCTACAGCAGTTAGTACCATGAACACATTGTAGCAGCCGAAGAAGATTTTCGCGAAAAAGAGGTGCAGAAATCGGTCTTCGGTTTCGGATACTACCATGACACCGGACAACGCAGTGGAACCAAGAAATGAAATCGCAAATAAAACCCATGCCCACCTATCTCCAAGACGTTCTTTGAAACACACGAAGAAACAAACTTCTGACAAGCCCAAATAAGTGGTTCCAATTATACCAGCCCAACGTGAAATGTAATTTCCTGGAGGAAACACGAAAGTATCGCTTATCATTGGTACACGGTTGTGAGCAACATTGTCAAAAATCAATGACGTAACAGCACATCCTAACAATGTACCAAAAGCATACCGCAAAGCAATTTGGAGCATATGGTCCCCGTCCAGCTTCCACTTGATTTCATACCCCTTGTCCAATAACGTGTTGGAGTTGTCTGACGAACTACTCTTCACAAACGCGACAAAGAATTTTTCACCCACACTGGTTGTATAGTAATATGTGAAAGCAATTATACAGCCCACATCCACCCATTCCACTATTGCAAGGGTCGGAAAGTCTCTCAGGAACTCCACCTGTGTATATTCCGTCGTGGGCAGTGGAAACCAACGAAGCTTGCAAAGCACACTCACAAAAGCAAACATACACAAGTGCGACCACTTTTCGAGTTTTTTTTGCTGTTTATTAATGAGCAGAATTATCATGTAAGCGTCATAGAGGACGAAAAACGTCACTGCTGCAGTGAGGTGTATTGTTGAGTTTCCTCGACACTCTGGTACGTTCTCGCTGCAAACCGCACCTACAACGGAAAGTAAGAACACCGCAACAAGAGCCATGAGAAGCAAAAGTCGATCAGGATCATAATCACTTTTGGCAGTTTCATTCGCTGCTTTATCAGCATTATAAATTACATACTGTATTGTATAAAGCCCCACACAACCAACTCCAATGCACAGTCTCGATATAAAATTTCCTGGCTTGAAATCCCAAGTTGTGGACAGTGTCGGTAAAAACAGCGGTCCATCACCTTCTATACAAAATGCAGCATACGTTGTCGCAAAGCAAAAAAGGAACAATTTCGCCACACGACTAGCGAATATGCTCGAGGGATCCTGTATGACGACCTTCATCTTTCCATCCAACCTCGTACCGTACAATCAAACCTAGCAAACGACTCAAAGAACGACAAGCGTGCAAGATTACCTTTCTCTTTCTCTTGTAGAGATGAAAATCGGCTTGTATCCACCTACGTTTCTTACCAACAATGACCAACACACAATGCGTCAACCGTCGCAAACGTTTTCTTCCACTGCGTTTCCGGGCTTGTCCTCTGCACTGCCTTTTCGCTTCCCCCCTTATCGTAGCTATGAATGCAGGCCTGCTGAGCTCCATAGGTTTCTCGCTCAGCTCTACTAGTAGCCCTGGCTCTGTAGAGACTACTACTTGTAGCCTATAGCTAGTAGACTAGCCACCCAGACTACTTCACATGTATATGCACAGGTGTAACGGTACCACCAGGGAGAACCCTGGTTGGAGGAAGGGGTTTATCGGTCCGAGCGTGTTAAGTACGTACGTACGAGAAAGTAGCGCCATGATTTGTACACGGTACGTACGTGTACGTACATCTTTTGGTCTACTACCTAGTGCGCGATGCCCAGACGCAGGGATTGTGGCGTCACGATCTCCTGTCTCTCGGGACTTACATTTGGGAACCTTGGACATACCACGCAGTGACAGCAAAAAAAAACAGAGAAAGGTTAAGGTTGAAAACACACCAATCCGTGGGCATACAAGTACATACACGTGTGCTAAACCTGACCCGCAGTCAATCGCACCAGGCTGAAAGAATTCTCGAGACTACCAAGAAGAGGCATAACTAGCGCCCTTGGTCCAACTTGGAACCGGGAAGACAAGGATCAGAGCTTTCATTCATCGCACTAAATAAGCAATAGGTGATATTAATAAGATAAACGATCGATTTTATTAAAGAATTAAAGGTTAAATCCAACAAAAAAAAGAAAATAAAACGAACCTACTATTTTTTTTCCAAAAATGGAAAAAGAACCAAAACAAAAAATAAGGTTTGAAAAGGATTAATGTGCGATTACGATTGAGTAAACAAGATTATATCAAGAAAATCGGGAGGAATCAGTTTTTGGTTCATTCATTTCGTTTCAAATAGAAAGTTGTATCGAGGAGGAAGAAAGAAAGGAAAAAAAAGTTTTCTCGATTTGATCTTTTTATTACTGAAATTAAGTCAAGGACAGGGGTCTGTCTTCCTGCTTGTTGGTTAGGCCTGATCGTTCAGAGAGGAACGATACAAGAAAGAGTAGGAGGTATAAGATTTCGTTGCTTTATTGTTTTTTGACGTTTGAAAATTTCAGTAAACACAGGTAGATTATAAGGAAGACTTCAAGGGGGTCGTCCTGAGATGGAAGAGGCCACGCAAGAGCCGGATAGCAAGGATATGCTTCCTCCAAAGCTGCGAGTAAAGCAAGGGGACTTGGACTTAGCGGAAACCGTATATAGTAGTAGTATTAGTCGTAGTAGTAGCACTACACCGATCAGAAACAACAGTTCTGATGGTGCAAAAACTCCAAGGAGTCGCAAGCATCTAGACTGGGACCTTGAATACACGAGTTTGAAACGGCGCAGGCCTGGGCTACCGAGTGATTTACACGTTAGTGTTCATAGTGGATCTAGTAGCAACGCAACGAGCCCTTGTTCAGCACCAACCGTATCTGATAATTTGGGCGAGGTTTCGATTGGTGCAAAAGAACCGAGGTCGGCTGTTTCAAACGGAAAACGTGGGCTATGCCTGCGTCCGGACCTTGAGCTGGTTCTTGGTTCCATGAATACTCCTGAAAAGAGCGGGAAAGGCGAAGCTGAAGAAAAGAATGAGTGTACAAAAGTGGAAGACTATCTTTACCTGGGCTCCTTAGCTTCGTTGTCGCACAAGAATATGAGCGAATTTGGAATCACGGCAGTGATAAATTGTAGTGGTCGTCATGATAAAAAGACTTTCGATTTAATCGGAAAGGTGGGACCAGGTGTTCATCAGTTGACACTCTGTTTGCGAGACAAGCCGAGTCACGACATATCTTGTACATTTTTTACTGCGCTTGAGTTTATTGACAAGATACGCGAAAAGGGCGGCCGTGTTTTAGTGTTTTGTACACAAGGTATTTCACGATCAGCTACGATTGTGATGGCCTATCTCATGTGGAAAAAAAAATGGAATTACCAACAAGTCTTGCCTTATTTGCGCGGAATGCGGAGTCGTATAAATCCAAATTTGGGTTTTTGCATTCAGCTCCGCGCTTGGGGAATCACGCGACCAAGTGTTTTGTCGAAGCAACATCTGTCCGTTGTATATCGTATTAGAGTCTCGGACGGTCGTTCATCCTTGTCTTTAGGGTGCTCAGAGGGGGTGCCAAATATGGACAATATATCTTTGACGAACGGCGGATCAAGTAGGGTGGACCCGGCGCTCGCCCTTGCTTGCGGGCCTATTCAGGACATCAATAGATCGATGTTTTTAGAAAGTCATAGTGACTCGATTGAACCAAAATTCTATGCAGGTGATACAAACGACGCGAGACCAGAAGAGGAAGACGAAGATTCCTTCTTTCTAGTTGACAAAGAGAACCACGGAGCACGCTGCTGGCTAATATGCTCACCACTTTGTCAATATGTGTGGTTCAGCTCTGACACACCAAGAATATACTTGGATGCTGCAGAAATTGTAACCAACCAGTTGATCAGCTTGGAAAATGCGCCAAGCCGTATCGAATATGTCAAAGCTGGCCATGAATCGTTAGAGTTTTGGCAAGCTGTTGCCACCGCAAACTCAAAAGACGTCGTTGTTTCCCCAACCTTACGAGCAAATGCCAAGTTGGAAAAATAGTTGATCTTAAAGCGTGCTTGTAAAGAAATCTCTTTTTTGTGCGATCTCGTGTACCACGGGAAAGTTGTTTACGGCATTGTCTGGAGGCCTTTATGTTGACAGGTGCAAGGGTAGGTAGGCACATACATGTGTGCAAAAGAATCTCCTCCACCTCATCAGGCTGGAAGAAAGAAAAAAAAAACCAACATCAAAACAAAAAACAAATCATTCAATCCTCTTTTTCTTCAATAAACTCTTTTAAAAAAGGAAGAAAATGGATGAAAATCATGTTGAGATCCCGTCTCTTTTTGATTTATGTTTACAATTTATTGGTAAAAAAATAAGTCGATTTGAAAAAGTACCTTTGATTTTACCTCCACAATTTCTTTCATTAGCTCTGGAACGAGCAGGGTCACTGGTGTCACCGAAGATTTTGAGATTGATTGAAGACTACTCACATGATGATTTGGACCTTCTCAACGTTTTGGAACCGTTTTGGGAAAAGATTTGTCGAAAGAAGTTTCGTTCTTTAATAGGATCTGGAAAGAACGGGAAACCTGAAGAAAAAGTGGAATCGTGGAGTTCTCGATTCAACGAGCTGGAAGCTCAAGTAGAGTTAAAACGGCAACGTTCGGAAAAAAGGATGAAGAGCTGGAATAAAGAAGCGAAAAAAAAAAGAAAGAGAAATCAAGTAAAACTTATATCTGGGAATGCAAGAATCCCATCGGGTCGTGGTGGAGGACAAGTCCTGTTCAAGACCGGGTTGGGGGGTTTTAGTAGTTCAAGCAGCTCGAGCAGTTCAAGCAACCCATTCGCAGGATCTGGTAAGCGTCGACAGAGAATTTTTACAACGGACGCCCCGACAAGTTCAACCTCAGCTAAAGGGAAAAAGATTTCAAAGCTGCTTCAAAAGGCAGCTCGAGGAGGTAGTTATTTCGGTGCCAAAAAGAATAGTAGGTAGTCGAGCTACCCGAGTAGGAAGCCTGCATGCTTTACCGAGTTGAGAATTTTATTCATTGCGTTGATATATGCAGCGGCACGGAGACTACAATCCAAGCGCTTCGAAGTTTCAATTGTATCGTGGGTAGCGACGATCATAGAGTCAGCAAGTCCGGAAAAGACAATATCACGTTCCGATGGCCCCTGAAGAATGCGCATTTTGTTTTCTTCTTCAATGGTTCCACCTAAATCTTCCCAGGCATCTATAATGTATTGTTTGCTGCGCTCTTCCCATTTCTTGGTGAGACGTCCAAACTTGATGTTTGAAAGCGATTTCAACCACTCAAAGTATGAAACTGTAAGCCCACCAGAACTTGCAATGATGTCTGGAACAATGATCGTGCCGTTCTCCTCAAGAATGCTTTCCGCCATTGGAGTGATTGGTCCGTTGGCGGCTTCAACCACGATACGGGCTTTCACCAAGTGTGCATTTTGGCTGTGGAGCTGTTGTTGGAAAGCTGCCAAGACGAGCACATCTGTTTCCTCATTAAACAACCGTGGAACGTCCTCACCGTGAAACTGAGAGTCTACGTCTTCTTCGGCATACGCGCCCGAAACGGACCCAGTCTCTTCTTTGTGTTCTTTCAAGACCTCAGGGTCTAGCCCGTCTCGCCGTAACAAGGCACACTTGCTATCCGATACACCTATTATCTTTCCTCCCGCACGATGAATGTAGAGTGCTGCATGGTACCCCACCTTTCCGAACCCTTGAATTATGAATGAGCGACCGACAAGGTTCGTTTTGTAGTGCTCGCCCAGTTTGGCGCGCTCCATTACAATAGCATCGCTCATAAACTCTCTCACTGCATAAAAAACACCGAGTCCTGTTGCTTCAGTTCGACCTTCAATACCACCCATACTACTACGCTTACCGGTTACAACACCGTGCGCGTGTATATCTGACGCGCCAAATAGTTTAACATAAGTGTCTGCCATCCAACTCATTTCCCGGGCATCTGTTCCGAGGTCGGGTCCTGGCACGTCTCTTCCAGGCCCGATAAAATTCTTCTTGGCTAGTTCGGTCGTGAAACGACGCACGATACGCTCTAATTCTTTCTCAGAATAGTCAGACGGATCGATTCGAATTCCTCCCTTACCTCCTCCAAAGGGCACGTCCATAACAGCACACTTTAACGTCATCAATGCCGCCATGCCTTCAATCTCTTGCAAATCCACCGTTGACGAAAAACGCATTCCTCCTTTCACAGGAAGACGATGTCTACTATGATGAGCACGATAACCCTGGATAACTTGCACCGTGCCGTCCTTTCTCTTGAAAGGGAATGCCACACGAAGCACTGCATCGCACCCTTTCATTAGTTCAATGTCTCCTTCTTCTGCATCCATGTATGGTGCAGCATTATCAATATATTCCTTTACCATTTCTAGGAACCGTGGTTCATCAGTAGGTAAACTCAACGAAGAACCGCTGCTAAAACATCTATTAAAACTACGAACTACGTCATGGAGTCTTGAACTCGTATTGATTCCCGCACCAAAACGTGTTGCACCTTTTAAAAGAGCGTTCCTGAAAACACTATGAATTCTATACTGATGCATTCTCTTTCCTCTATCCTAAAAAACGGCCACCACCAACAGAAACTTAATTGAACCGAAACAACAAATTTCTCGCCTTTCCGATATTACCACTTGACAAGCCTATCAGACAACTTACCAACCACAAAAACTACAATGATTTGAATGAATACAACTCACGTCCTCTCTATTTTTAAATTCGTTTCTTTACACCTACCCTATCAACAAACAACTGTTGCATCAATCCAAGATATGGTTTTGGTTTGCTCTCTCTCTCTCTCTCTCTCTCCGAGTCACTCACACGATCACACGGACCGGTGAACACTTGTGTGTTCTCTATAGGTTACTGCCAGACTGTTGTAAGGCTGTCGTTATTCAGGACAGGGTAACCCCTCCGGGGGGGGCACTGCTGTGGAGGCTCTTTACCCTTTCGGGCGGGCTTCTTCTTTCCCATGGGTGAGATGGGACATTCACATAAAAAACCGCCGGCAGGCAAGAGCCACTAAATGAAGGTGGGTGAAGGGGGAAGGTGTGGTTTGGTGGACAAAAAGTTCGAACCTTCTGCCCTTTGGAAACGTCTTTACTTTTACACAGACTGTGAGGTGTTCAAACTCCTTGTGGCACAGCATTTAAACGTTGAAGGTGAGGTGCAGTGTGACATGAAAAGCGACCTTATGATAGCCGGGGGGGGCACCGTGTACACTACACACGTGTGTGCTGGTACACTGTACGCACAAAAATACGTGTACGCACGTATAGACATAGATATAGGTATATCAACCATGGCAGGCAGGTGGCACCCCGATACTCCAGGGTCACAAACAAATACGTGTACACACGATCGTGGGGAGACCTGTGTGAATGAAAAACTGGGTCGAAAGTTCGAATTTTTCAAAAAAAAAGAGAAAAAAAAAAAAGAGAAAAAAAAAAATTAAAAGGTGTAAAAAAAAAAATATTTGTGGTCCGTTTGCTGTTTTGATCGGCGATTGAAAGAAACTTGTTTTAGTTTTTTTTTTAAAAATTGACAGAGATTTTGTTTGTTGTTCTGTATTAGAAGATGGGACTTCGACAATCTCTTCAACGACCTCAGCATGTTCGACCGAGTAGACATGCTTGGACTAGGATCCAAGATGTTTCTCATGTGGATAGTGATGACGATGGGATCAGTGAGGACGAAGAAATGGATCGTCGAATTTTTGACGAAAAGATAGATTGGCCACGTACATGTCCCGTTTTACACTTGGATATTCATAATGATTTTCCACTTGACGCACAGAGGAGTTTTGTGCGTTCTGTATATAGGTTTTGGCTGTTTAGTTGGTGGATAAGTGTAGTGAATTTCGCTGCGGTAATGGCGACTTTGTTAACGTCGAACGTGACGAATCCAGGTTCAATGGTGTTGTCTTTTATAGTTTCAATCCTATACTTGTTTCTTGTGTTTCTTTTGTACTTTCGCTCAATCTATTGGGCGATGCGGTTAGAGTCGACGACGTTGTTTTTATGGTTCTTCTTCATGACACTTTTGCTAGTGATTTATTTCGCGTATTTCATTGCCCAGGCGCTGAGTCTGGTGTCAATTTTGTCTCAACCTCTGGCACCAGGTCAAGGCCTCCCTGTAAAGATCAATCCTATATTTCCTGTTGCTCTTTTTACGATTGTGGTTGCGTGCTACGTGCTTTGCATTGCTATGTGTATTTATTTTTTTGCGTCGGGTATCCGGTGGATGCGCATGACGGACAAGCAAAAGTTGAAGTTGTACAGAAAGCAAAAGAAGAAACGAAAGTGGTTGGGCACCTGGTACGGCGGTGGTGACGATGGTGAGGTTGGCGACGAGTCTTTTGACGGTGCAGGAAAGCCAAAATTTTCTTACGAGTGCACAATGCTGTATCAGAAATCGGAAGATGATTATTTGGACAAGATGCATTCAGGGGGGAAGAAGAAAAGGAAAAGGGTCAAGAAAAAGGGTAAATCAGGCCAAGTGGGTGATATGCCCCACGAAGAATTGTCGATCCCTGGTACCCTTGGAATATACACTAAAGAGCGCAAAGTAGTGTTTACTGCGAAAGAGCCTATTTTTAGTAATGTGTTCACGCTTACAATTATGATGGTGAATACATCATCGTTAACAGAGGGACAGGGAAAGAAACTTGTCCTAGTTGAAGATTTGCACCCCTCTGTTTTGGAAGAGGATAGTCTTGATTTCCAGACCGAGACGCCGAAATGTGCGGGTGACAAGGAACGCACATTTCGCGTACTGAAGTTTGATTTTCTTACAAAACAGGAACGCAATACTGCGTTAAAGAATTGCCAAACCGTTTGGAAGGCTGTGAAGAAGAAGGAGCAGTATTTCTACGCAGAAGATGAACAAACGCTGTCTAATTTGCGGCTACAACTGGCCGCGAAAACGCGCGAGCGTGCCGCGCAGCACTTACTGACTCACAAAGACTGGAAACTGTTGGTGAGTCATGTGTGGCGAAGCACGTACAAAGCTGGTGGAGTGATCATTCCAAAGGGGTCTGATTTGGCCCACATTTACTACATAACCTCTGGTGTGGTGTCCATTTTCTTGGATACCTCGAAATCGGCCAAAAAGCACCCTCCCTCAGAACTTTTAACAGGGAAAGATGATCATGACCCAGACGGGTTTGATCTACAGAGTGCGCTTTTCCCAGTGGTGGATGTGCCCTTTGAGAAGCCGCCTCCAGACCTGGCATCTACAAAAAGCATGTTTATCCCCAAGACCCAGCCACGGTACTTTACGGCAACGTTTCACAAGAAAAAGCTTGGTTTTTCGTACTCGATGAAGAAGCGGCAGTACAACTTGCGTGACTTTGAGCCGTTTGACAAGAGCACGGTGATGTGTGGTTCAGCCGTAACAGGACCGGACACCGAAAACATTGCCGCGACAGTGCTCTATGTGAGAGATCGTTCCCAGGCCGAATACCAAGGTGTAAAGGCCGGAGACGAGCTCGTCAAGGTGGGTCACTATAATATCGAAGATAACAAGTGCTCCCAGAAGGTCTTAACTTCGCTGATCAAGTCATCGCAGTACCCCGTCACGATGCAATTTCGCCGTCCGCCTGAAACCGAGTTTGAAGTAGACGAAAGTGGTTTGGTTGAACCGGACGCCATGTACATCCCTGAACCTGTACGCCGAATGATGCTTCTTGATGATGAGGAGGACGCAGACGAGGGAGTTTTCGCAGATTGGGAGAATGGGAATTTTGGTCAACAAGACGAACAAGTAGATGCATGGGGGAACACAGCCCCCCCTCTGCTTACGCCTGCGCTTTCCTTTGACGTCGCCCCGGTCGACACTTCGATGGGAAGAACGCGTAGGACGTCGTACTCACCGGGAACTGGAGCCAGTACAGCGACCGTGTCTTCCTCTGCGTCCACGGGAACCATGCAGAATACTAACTCTTATTATGATACCAGTGACGAAGAGTCGGGGGGAAGCAGTAGCGACGCAGAAGTCGACCTCATCTCGTTCAATGAAGAGCACCTGGGACAGCCACAGCATCGAAATTCCTCCCAGTCAAGCTTTGCCGCTTCGCACCATAAGAAGAAGGACACGAGTGAGGAAATAGAAATGGTTCAGCTGGACATGGCAGAAGAACTTGCAGAACAAGATGACGACACAGAGGAGACCTTGCTCTTTTCGCCATCGATGAATCATAAACCCAGGTCAAGCCGCCGCTCGAGGCAGGATCCAACCATCGTCGAGAGACCATCAGAGCCATCATTGTTGCAGCGTGGGACTGCATGGCTTTTTGGGCGCGAAATTTCATACAGCAGAAAGGATGTCAAAATTGCACATATGAGCAGTGACGAGGACAGCGAGGATGGTCGTATATCGGTCGTCATTGAAGGCGATGAGGATGTCGATGACGACGACGACGTCGATGGCGACTCTTACAGTACTGCCTCTGACGTCAACCCGTATGAAGAATTTGATAACCAGACGTCCTTTGAACCTGTCGGAAATCTCGAGCACGGGGATTCGTTTGGGATCATCCCTTGGATTCTTAACCACCCACATTGTGTAGTGCAGCTCGTCGCCAAGTCTGATGTCGTTTTGCACAGTATCAAAACGAAAGAATTGGAAGGCTTATTCAGAGCAAACCCGTCTCTTGCATTGGCCTTTTTTAAGTACGTTTGCGCTATCATCGGAGAGCGTGCAGACCGTGACGAAGAGAGGCTCTGTGAGCAGCTGAGCTCGAAATTGTTGAACAAGAAGCATAGGAAGAAGAAAAGGGAAGTGTATTTTACCAGACTTTTGGATGACAAGCCACTGCGAACGACAACATTTACAGCATTTGAGAAGCGCGCTCATGAAACAGAGGAAGCGCGCAATTACTTTGAGACGGACTTCGACATGGCTTTCGAGGAGGTCATTTTTACGCGCACGTGCACGGCTACCCTAATTGGGGACGTTACTCTCAAAACGGGCTCGCGCTGGTCTGGAGTAGACACGACGTCTGACATGCAATATGCAGAACCCAAAAAAGGCATGGTGTATATTACAGGCTTTCACCTCTGTTTCCGCTCTTTTAAACGCAAGCGCGATTTGTTCAAGACATTCGGTTTCAAAGGACGACCTGCCCTTTACGGCAAGCTTCACCTCAACGATGTCTTCGATATTGAACACGATCAGAACTCCATTAAAGTCGCCACCGACGAAATCCGCCTAGAGCTTCACTTTGTCGATGGTGGCTCCAAAGATGCTGCTGAGCTCAGCGGGTGGTTGAAGGCCCTCGTACACTCAAACTCTGTGGTTGAACGTGCTCCGCACTCATACACACTCCCTGGAGATATTCACAACCTCACAGGGTCGGTGAAACAGAAATCTTCCGCAATTCCCGCTCTTCTTCAGAATGACCCTATCAACATTGCCTATTCTCTACAACGCAACCTCCGTGACGAGTTTCTCATTCTTTCGCAAACCTTACAACAAGTTTTGACAAATGAGGATCGATACAGGCTTTTCCACGACGGTCGCTCTGTCACACTGAAAGCAAACCAAAATGTCATTAGTGCAGCCCATATCTCCAATACCAACATGCGCAACAAGAAAGCTGACCCTGATTTCAAGCGTCGCACCACTCATGCCAAGCCGGCCTTAGATGCCGACGGTCCAAACGGCTTGTATCTTGTTGGCAAGGGCGAACTAGTCGTCCAGAGGGAGGTCAATGGCCGCCGAGTGCAGTTTGCATCGTACCAAGCTGGGACCATATTCGGCGTCGAGCGATTCCTTACCGGATCCCCTTCACCATTCACCGTCAAAGTCTCTTCAAAGACCGCTTTGCTAAAGTTCGTTCCACGTGAAAGATGTATGATATTGCTTCGTTCCGACGCCGGTCTCGCAGCAAGGTTTTATCAATATTGCGCCCTTTTGCAAATGCAGAGGTTGCGTGGCCCAATTATGTCGCGTCCAACCAAAGAGCATGATATAAAAACTGTCGCCAAACCTGGTCACGCATCCCGCGGTTGTGCGATTCTCTAGCCAGATCTAGTTGGCCACGTCCCTTGTGGCACATACTTTTTTTAATACGTGTAACCCAACCGTTTTCAAACTTTTTGACGAGGGCACATAAGCAACGGCCATGTGCTGGATGATCAATACTTGGACATCAGGAAGTTCCAAGGTAAAGAATGTGTGACACAACATACACACACTACACTTGATAAGATAGATACCATAAAAGAAAGAAGAGAAACGAAGAGAGTGTTAGGAAGGTGGGAAGAAAGAAAGGAAGGAACCAAGGGGAGCAATTTGATCGCAAGGTAAAGAATGGCGGCGGTTATTGCTGGTAAGCCACAATTGGTAGTCCTGATTCTTGTAAATGGGTTGCCAGGAAGTGTCATGGTGGATCTTTTGGGAGAAGTCAAGAACGCATCAAAAGCTATCGGGACGCATAAAAGACGTGAACTGTATTGGCAAGCATATACTAAACTTGGAAATAAAGCACAAGCATCCATGGAAGATGTCATGTATGGATTATTGACCTTTCACCTTTCTCCAGAGGCTCAAGAAGACCCAGAGCAAGGCATCGCCGAATACATACCAGCTACGAAACGTCAACGTGGGCAACTGTCTGCAACTGATGTAATGGGTAAAAAATTTAAAGCACCGGATGAAGATGCATTCCCCAATGGTTGGATGTCTTGCTGGTTTGACGAAGAAGCGCAGCGGGCTTTTGATGACTTGATGTTTGGTGAACCAGTGGTTTACGTTTCTCAAGATATGGACGGCGTTTTTGTAGCAACTCGTCTCAAGCGTCGAAAGGTAAGTGGAGCACCCTCGGCTATGTTCAAATCATCCGCCGATGTGGAAGCTTTTAAAGCTACTTTGCTTCCTGATAAACCACTTGTCTCAATATCGTGGACAGGCAATGATCCTGTCAAGCTCAATGAATACAACTTTTTGCTCGCAGGTAAAGTTGCAAAGCCTATATGCGAGGATCTCTCGATTGTTGTTGTACCATCTGCTTCAACAGATGAAATATATGACCGTTTCCTGCTTCAAAGAAACACTTTTTTCATTGCAGAAGCCGAGAAGTTAATCGCTACCATGCTTGCTGAGGTTGGAAAAGGTGAAAAGAACCCTATCGCAAATGTTACTATTAAGCTCGCAGGTATTGCACGCCAGAATGGCCTCTTGAAAAAGGTCTATGTTGACTCTTCAAAAGCGAAATTTATTAACGCCGTCCGAGAAGATGGAGGGGGGGTTGAGATGTACGTAATCAACGACGCTCCTCCAGAATCTCAGTTTATGCAATATGGAGGAGTCGCTTTTGAGTTGCATTATCGAGCCGATCTCACATTATTTGGTGGCTAACCCCTTCTCCCTTTTCAACAAGGTTAAAATAATATAATAAAAGGCACCCATAAAAGAAAGTTGGAGACCAGCCAAGTTTCAAGTTTTCACGGCAAGAAGGAAGGCACTCGTACTTGAAGCGGGGCTAGAGCTACGAATTATCCCTCGGATGTTTGTAAAGGTAGAAAACTAGTCCACACAAGATTCGATTCTCCTCGCTCAAACATGTCTACAGTGCTGGCTAACCTAAGGCGCACGTGTAGGTACGTCAATAGATCTTGAAACTTGATGATGAAATTTTTCTTTGGTATTTTGCATGATTTAAAAGTATGTGTACACAAGTACATGCTCACACATACACATGCATACCATGCAATTTCAATCTATGCGTGCGCATGCGCATGCTTATAAATCTTTACTAGTGTACGTGCAATGGCTTTGAACTTTTTTGGACAAACTCGAAAAAAAAAGAAGAAAAAAAAAAGAAAAAAAAAAATATAGATTCGAAACGAAGAGAAAAAACAAAAAAAGTGTGATGTTACAACATTCTGGGAGTAGTGGTGGTGGTAGTTTTCAAAGAAATACGAGTAGTGGTAATAATAGTAGTAATAATCGAAATGGGAATTCGAGTGTTGACTCAAGAGGAGAATATTCACCACCAATTTTACCAACGACAGGTTCATCGAGCGGTGAAATTGATGCCGTGTTTTCGGGACAGAATATTTCAGATGGGGAAATAAAATCCTCGCAAACTAGACTACAACAATGCTGGTCAATATGTAAACCACAAAGATGGAAATACCCCACTATTACAGAAGCTCGGTTGATATCCATCATTGCAATTATTGTAATATCGTTAATTAGTTTTTTGGGTCTAATCATTGCAACTGTTGGGGAAAGTTCAGCTACGCTAGCTTTTGCACTAGATGGGATTGTTGATATTCTTGGATCAATCGTGATTTTATGGCGGTTTCAAGGTGGCCCTGGTGAAGAATATCGAATGCAACTCAGAGAAGATCGGGCAACGGTTTTGATAGGGTTTTTATTTTTGATATCGGCGGTGTCTGTATCAACAACGGCAATTATCCACCTTGCAAAAAGCCAGCCACCGAATGATACAAATGCTCTGTTAGGATTATCCATACCGAGCTCGTTCGTACTGCTTCTTATTGGTGTAGTGGAAGTCCACGTGGCCAACGTGGTAAAATCAACCGCACTGTATGCAGACGGGATTACCTCGCTAGTAGGATCACTACAGGCAGCCCTTGTGGTTGTGGGTATATTTATCTACCGTTCAAATGAAGACTTGTGGTGGGTTGATGCTTTATTCGCGTTGGTGGTAGTGGTTGGTGTTGTTACATATGGTCTTATCCTTCTGAGAAAACACCCGTGGTGTTCGAAGGACTTTTGGTTTCGGTCAGCCTCACCTGCGGGATCTTCCTCGTCAGCCATGCAAGATTCTGGGTACGATTATGGAATTGATCTCAAGCCTATTGATATGGACACAATATAGCTAGTTTTTACTTTTTCCCCCACGGTTTTTAGAGACAAAGAGGGATCACAACAATACCATGTTTGCACAATGGCAAACCCCATTCAATACTTTAATACTAGAATACATTCCCATATTTTGTTTCTATCGCCCTTTGCATTTTGCAAAGCCTGCCCTTATGTGAATCAACAGAGCCTTCTCTTTCCCATGCCCTTCGCACCTCATGTCGTCACCCACGCAAAAAGCTTCCTTCCATCTATCCGTTCCCCCCATCATGCATACCTCTTTGAATAGCACCAGTTTTCCAAACCGTTGACCACCTCTATCTCTCGCTTGCTTTCTTTCCTAGGTACGAGAGTCCTCTAGCTAGAGTCAGGTCCAACGAACACGAGAGAAGTGAGGTCCACTATGGTGGTGTTTTCAGGACGTCCGATCCTTTGTTTTACATAACGCGAATACCAAGAGCTTGAGAGTTCGACACACGATCACCAAAAACTTGCTAGACACCAACAAACGAGAGAGGGTTAGATAGAGAAAGAGAGAAGGAGTGAGAGGAAGGATGTTGTGCAATCTTGCTGGTCGAATCGGTATCGTGACTGGAGGTGGGAGTGGTATCGGCAAGCATGTGGCGATCTCGCTGGCCAAAGCTGGAGCAAACGTAGGAGTGATTGATATTGATGAAAAAGCCGCTAGAGACACTGCTGTTTTTATTAATACACGACTGAATGCTGCAGGGCTAAGTGGTAAGGCTACGGCGTTTTCAGCTGATGTTAGTAACCGTGATGACGTCGAAACAGCCATTGCAGGATCAGTAGAAAGATTAGAAGGGACACTGACTCATGCAGTACATTGTGCAGGAATAACCGCTGATGGATGGATGCATAAAATGTCGGATCAACAGTGGGACCGTGTCATCAATATTAATTTAAAGGGTACCTTCCTTGTCACCCAAATTGCAGCAAAGCACATGGTGGCAGCTGAACGCACAGATCTTGGCGGTTCAATCGTGAATATCTCTAGCATTATTGGAAAAGTTGGCAATCTTGGCCAAGCAAATTATGCTGCAGCAAAGGGGGGTGTAATAACGTTTTCCAAAACGGCTGCTAAGGAACTTGCACGAAGTAACATTCGTGTAAACGCCTTGCTTCCTGGATTTATCAATACCCCTATGGCACAAGCAGTGCCTGAGAAAGTGTTGAATAAAATGGTAGAGCAGATTCCACTAGGGAGACTTGGCGAGCCTGATGAAATCGCCAATACCTGTGTTTTTCTTTGTTCAGACCAAAGTAGTTTCATAACCGGTGCAGCCATTGAAGTAACTGGTGGCCAGTTTATGTGAATCTCCCCGTTCGAACCACCTCTCTTAAGCATTAACTCGTAACTAGTCCTAGCTGTTTATTTTCGACCTTGGAACTGTGACCTTGACGAAGTTTTATTAATTCATTCATTCACCCCCCACCCTGGCAGAGCCCAAAGCCCCCCTGGCAAGCCCCCCCTGAAGGAGTTCTTTCCGAACTATAACCGTAGTAGTCCAGGGCTCCCGCCTGGCCCTTGCCAAGGGGGCTTTCAAATGGCCCTACCGGGTGGGCTGGACATCTTTACATGTACAAGAACGAAGAACGCACGACGATCATGTTTGATATCTCTCCTAAACCTAACCTAATTGATGTCCGACCTCGGTAAAAAAGGAAGGAAAGAAAAATATCTACAAGATTTAGAAACAAATTCAAAACGAAGAAGAAGAAGAAGGGAAGGAAGGATGGATGGACAAGGGTCGTATACAATATGCCGTGAGGCACAATTGAAGATCTTATTACATGGTATTAAGTATCCGTATGCTGAGGTGAATGGTTTGTTGCTTGGTGTTCCTGAAGGGGACGATAAAGTGATTGTACAAGACGCAATCCCACTTTTTCATAGCCTCGTGTTTACCCCGATGCTTGAAACGTCGATGCTTTTAATAGAACAATATTGTAAATCTGATCAAACACCTAAAAATACCCAAATAGTTGGATGGTATTATGGGGCAAGCAGGAATAATGCCGTGGGTGTTCCAGAGATGGTCTCTAGAATCGCTTCTAAAATTCGAGCCAAAAATGAAACTTGTGGAACGTGTTTGGTATTGATTAATGACAAAGAGTTAGAAAACGCATCTGCATCATGTATTAAAGTATTGACAAAGCAAAAGGACTCTAGTACCTGGATACAAGCGCCAACCTGTTCCGTAGAAAGTGGCGAAAAGTTTGGCAAAGAACTGACAAAGTTGATTTCCCAGGGCCGTCAAGAAAAGGTCGTCGATATGGATACATGGTTGGAAGATACAAGCTTGGATTGGAGAAATCCTGAATTGTTACAATAGGCTGATCAGATTTTTAATTGTTACAATAGTAAAAATAAAGTCAAACTTTAAAAACTATACTTTCAAATCAAACGCCTGTCCTGTGACCCTTCTTCTTTTTGTACTTTGTTCAATATTGTCAAGTTTTGACATCATTCGCTGTTCTAGACCTTTCAGCTCTTCTAAAATTTTAGAGCTGTTTGCATCTGGAATAACAGAGTTGGTGTTGAGAGAAGAAGAACCATGTCTTTCTGTTCCAGGAAAGTGCGGCACTGTAGGGTTAAGAGGTGGTAGGTAGTGTGACGAAGAACGGGCTCCTTCTTCATCTTCTTCGAGGTTTGATGCTGTTCCCTTTTCTGTTGCTGCATCTAAAGATTCAGCCCCTTCATATCCGTTTCCAGCGTACCATTTCTCCAAGCACTTTTCGATGTCACGAAGTGCAGGAAATTTTCTCAAAGGTATATTTTCACGATAAAAGTATTTTTTCGTTGCAACTAGAAGCATCATGATGGCTTTCTCATCTTTGCGGAGTCGTTCATTTTCACTTCGTAACTCTTCAAGCTGCTGTTTTTTCTTTTCTCTAAATCTCCGAGCAGCTTCGAGGTTTTGCAGTCTTTTTTTAATTGTTCTTTCCGGCGGTTGTTGTGCACTAGTTTGTAAGACATCCATATCTTGTCCTAACGACCGCCGTTTCTTGTTATTGTTGCTAACATTATTTAGCTCATCTAGTCGAAGGTAATTTTCCATGGTCAAGATCCAAGTCTATCTATGTCAAATTAAATCAAAATCAAATCGAACAAAAAAAAACAACCCTATCTACAATTCATCTGTATCAGTTTCTTTCCTAGCTTTTAACTGCCCAGTAAAAAACAAATTGACACCCCGACCAACCTCGTTCCTTGAAAAGCTTTCTTTGTGTCCTCGCCGTTGCTAATTTAAGTTAACCAATCACTCCACCATCTAAACAACGAAACATCCAATCAGGGGAATACAAATGAAATTCCAAAACCAACCTTGCCACTTCTTTCGAAAACGTCTGTCTCACAATCTTCGCTAAAAAAAGCCGACCAAAGAACGAATTAATTGAGTTCGCTTTTCTTTCTCCCTCGTACCAAACACGTTTTGCTTGCTCAAGTGAAGTCTGCCCGACGGTGGCAACGACCGGGACAACCCTCACTCACTCACAGCGTGGTCTATCGATAGATCTATCGTTGACCACGGTTTGTTTTTCAAGAACGTTCGTTTGGAAGAAGAACCCGGGAAAGCAAGCGTCCCGGAACTGCGGTAACCAACCCTCGCGGTACCTCAAGTGAAGTCTGCCCGACGGTGGCAACGACCGGGACAACCCTCACTCACTTACACGTGGTCTATCGATAGATCTATCGTTGACCACGGTTTGTTTTTCAAGTACGTTCGTTTGGAAGAAGAACCCGGGCAAGCAAGCGTCCCGGAACTGCGGTAACCAACCCTCGCGGTACCGTGATTGCAATGGCTCGTCGTGACCAGTGTCGTGTGGACGGACCCCGTCGTCTCTCTCTACCGGCTTGTGTCTGGTCCAAAACGTTTCAGAGAACAAACACGAATTGGTTTCTTTTTCCGTTTCTTCGTTGATGGGTGCCATCGTTTGATCGATACATTCATTGACTGGTTTATAGTTGTAGGTAGGTTGATAGATAGGTAGATTGATCTATTTTTTCGTAGTTTTGGTGTATGTGTGTACACACAGTCAGTACAAGTGAAGTGAATCGTAAAGGAAAATTGTGGGACGAAAGGGAAATTCTAGTGCTTTCGTCGCGCTAAACGGCGGTTTTATAGGGGGGTTCTGTTACGTACGAATTATTTCCTTCTCTTGTCTGGTCTTGCTTGATGTATTGTAGTGATTATTGGATTGACTGGTTACAATAGGTAGATTTGAAAGTAGGTATCGAAAAGACAAAATCAAGGATTTGAAGATAAAAATGGACGAAAATAAAGATAGTGAGGATGCCCCGTTATTATCTCGTCAAGACTCGAAAACTTCAATGAAGAACGAAGAGGATGAAGTGCAAGAAATGAAATTGAGTGTAAAAATCAGACATAGCAAGTGGTACATTTTACTGACGTTGTTGCAAATCGTGTTGTCAGTGACCTTGTTCTTGTGGATCATTATTGAGCATAAAGCGTTCTCACGCCCCGCTTTTCAAATGCTTGAAATCCTGTTGACTCTCTCTATTGTTTTCGATACTGTAATTCAGATCGACTTTCAAGGAGTGAAAAGGTTTTTTTGTGGTCCAAGTGCTAACGATAGCTATTATGAAGGAAACTACCTGGCCCCAGCGTTGCTGTTGTTTGTAAATTACCTGCAAGTGATGTTGTGTATTTTTTGTATCACTGGGATGGTGATTGGCATAGTTGCCAAGGATTTGGCCTGGGAAGAAGATGTAACGCTGGCTCTACTGTTGCTTCGTTTCTCAGTACTTGCGCTATTTTTCAGTTATAATCATCATCGCAGCATGCAGTTACAAGGAGGCGTTTTGAAAAGTTGCTGTGTGCACGAAGAACACGTGGATGCAGAGTGGGATGTAACATTCTAGTGTCCATTATAGTTTTGTAAATAATAAACTCGCGTTTGTTCCCCCGAACCCAAAAGAGTTCGAGACGGCCGCTCGCACCTGACGGGATTCGTTTGGTGTAGTGACCAGGTCAATCTTATCCAAAACACCCTCAGGGACATCGGGGGTGTCGAGATTACAAGTGGGGGGGACCACTTGGTGGTGTATCGAAAGGATTGTCATAATGGCTTCCACGGCACCGGCCGCCCCTAACAGGTGGCCAATTGCCCCTTTGGTTGAGGATACTGCAGGTTTATTTTCCGTGCGACCAAAGACATGGGCAATGGCCTCGCTCTCAATTTGATCGCCAAGAGGTGTGGACGTAGCGTGTGCATTTATGTAATCAACTTGGTCTGATTGTATTCCCGAGTTGGCGAGGGCTGCTTTCATCGCTGCCTTTGCACCACGTCCGTCCTCAGCTGGAGCTGTTAAATGAAAAGAGTCCCCAGATAAACCGTAGCCTTGAAGCTCAGCATAAATATTGGCCCCACGCGCCTTGGCTTGTTCAAATTCCTCCAGTACAACAACTCCTGCACCTTCCCCCATGACAAAGCCGTCTCGGTGTTGGTCAAACGGTCTCGACGCCTTTTCTGGTTGATTATTGAAATTCGTACTCAACGCTTTGAGCCTGGAAAAGCCAGCAAAAGACAGTCCAGACATACTGGACTCGGTGCCTCCTGCGACCATTACATCGGCGTCCCCGTATGCAATGAGCCGTGCGGCATCCCCAATTGAGTGCGCCCCACTAGCACAAGCGGTTACGGCAGAGTGATTGGGGCCTCGAAGGTTATGCGCGATGCTTACATGTCCAGCTGCAAGATTTATTAATAACCTGGGAACAAAGTATGGACTCAATCTCCGGATACCTTTTGCTTTAACCAAGTCGTGAGCGTCGCTCACTTCTTGTACACTAGATCCTATCCCTGACCCGATCGCGACGCCACACCGTGACGGGTCAATTTTTCCAGAGGAAATTTCTTCGTGAATACTAGAATCGAGTACTGCTTCATTTGCAGCACACAATGCAAACTGAATAAACCCTGGTTCCTGTGCACGTGCGTTGGTAATGACCTCTTCTTGCATCGACTTGAATTCCTCGCTTTCACGATCCACTTGTGCACCTACCGTACTAGGCAGTTTATCATAAGGAGCATTAAAATGAATATTACCAATCGCACATTTCTTTGCAAGTATATTCGTCCATGTAGATCTTACATTAACACCAAGCGGTGTCACAGCACCGAGACCAGTAACCACCACTCGCCTCTTCATTCTCGATTTCACGTTTGACCATCAGTGACCAGTGTAGCCGTACACGTTGTCACCCCTTCCTGGAGGACACTGCCTGCCGTGGGGTCTCTTTGCCCTCCCGGGCGGGCAATCTGTCTATCTGTCTGTCTGTCTGTCTGTCTGTCTGTCATAATAGCTAGTCTAGCAATCACCAACGTGTGATGTAGGTATGTTGTTCAAGCCTGTTGTTGGGCAAAAGGAGGAGGCAGTTGCCTTACAGGAGGGGTAACATACTGCGTACGTACGTGTACACGTGTACGTACGTACACTTCAAGGGAAAGTAGAGAGGAAGCGTGAAACGCAAAGGGCAAACCGTGAACTCGTGGGTGGAAGGAAGGAAGGAAGGAAGGAAGGAAGAAAGGCAGTGAAGTAGGGAAGGGAGGATAGGGGGCCGACTCGGACCAAGCTTGCAGCTACAAAGAGGAAATAGAAAGATAAAGAAGGGAAGGGGGAACGGTTGATATATTTATATATATCTAGATAGATAGATAAGGTTGAAAAGTATGGTTGATGTCTTCGCGGATGTGCCAACTGAAGCTCCAACACCATTACCACCTTGCCCGAGCCCTATTTTGGGAAATTGTGATTGTCCCGAAGAGCGTGGTGAACCAGCGCCGAATGGTTGCGTGTTGTGGAATGTACCATATCAGAGATTAATTTTGGCAGCAGTGATATGGTTGGTTTCGTTAGCTTCACCTGGTATTGTACATACTCTTATTGCACTCTTAGGCGTTTTCTTGAAACATACGTATAAAAAGAAAGCTTGGACGGACATTATTCGAATGCACGTGTCGTATTGGACAACGTGGCTGCTTCGTTGGGGACTAATTTGGGCTGGTGTTGTAGTTGCTTCATTACCAGATAATGTTTACAACGTGATTCGTTATTTTTTTTCGATACCATTCTTCATAATTCTGATATTGTGGTCGAACGGTGTATTTGATGGAATTTCTGATATCATTTACATGGAACAAAGTGAAAAGTCAAAAATAGAGCAAGAGCGCAAGAAAACACAAGAGGAACAAGAACCAAGTGAATCGGAGTCCTCAAAGTTTGTGTCTGATTCTTTACGTGGAGATGATGACCTTGATGATGTCGATCACGGCGCGAGCGATATGGTTGGTCAGACGACAACGATTACGGAAGCGATCCGCGTGATCAAGTATATAGTTTTTACGTTTCTGTTTATTTTCATGCTGCAATCGAACAACGTGCCAGTGGTGGATTTTTTTGAAAGCGCAACGCTTCTGACACTGGTAGTAGCGTTCGCCGCGCAGCCTTGGTTACGAAATTTGATCGGAGGGTTGTTGATATTTTTTGACGACAAGTTTGACGTGAACGAATATATCCGTGTGGTCGGAATCGAAGGTACTGTGCGAGAGAAAACTCTTCGCGTGACTTGTCTTGAGCGCCCGGACAAATCACGAGTATATATCCCGAATTCAAGAATCATGGAGCAGCCTGTGGCGAATTTTTCGCGACGAAAGACTCGGCTACTTGAGGTTCGCGTAAAACTGGACCCCAACACGCCTCCGCAAAAAATACGGCACCTGATCGCATCACTGGAGCACTCGTTCAAAACATTGCACCCCTCACTGACTTCGCATCCGAAAAATCGATTTTACCTACAGCAAGGTAGCCAGACGGGGGGTGCTGACTTTTTTGTGGTGCTAGATAACTTGTTCGAGCTCTTGGTTTGGGCTCACGTCTCTGAGGACGAGAAAAATGAAAAGCCGTTTCGCGATATTCAAACCGAAGTCATGCTTGCAGTAAAGCGGGAAATGCAAATACTGGGCATAAGCAGCGACGATGACGGGGAGGTGAGGAAGGACAAAAAGGATGCAAACCCGTTACCAGAGCACACTGACTTTACGAGAAACCTTGAACACGAGCAGCACTACCACAACTTGTCTTACACAGGTACAGGCGAAGATTATAACGACGACGATGTTGATATAGCAATAACAACGGCTGCAGTATTAGCCATCGACGACGGCTCTGGAGAAAGGTTTTTATAGATTTGTATTTAAAAAATTAGAGAAACGCTTAGTTCTGCGCCGGCTGTCCGCGCTTTTCCTTCAATTCAATATTGCGATACTTGTCTTTCAGGGAAACACTGTTGCGACCATTGGGCTGGAAAGTTGGCGCATACTCTTGCAAAATTGCACTCCAATTCCCCAAGCCATACTTGCGCACACCTTCTTTTAGTGCTTCTTGTTCTTTTTCTGTCCAGGGAATCGGTTGGCGACGCTTCTTGCGACCAGAAAACGAAGCTGCGCCACCATCCATGGTTTTGCGCTTCTTCATTCCGGGAGACATGGGCTCAGAACCTGGAACCAGGTGCTTTGCTATCGCACAAATTTCAATCTTTATCTCCTCCGCAGCCTCTGCCGTTTGCTCCGTTATTTCTTTCCACATTGATTCACTATTGCCGTTCGCACTGTTAAGCGAATCTGTTGCCTGATATAGCGCTGTCACCCTGTCTGACATACCTGTCTCTCCTCGCGCAACAGGAGGCACGCGCCGCCCACGAGCATACGACAGCAACACAGGCAGGTTCGCGAAACCGCTACCAAGAAGCGCTTTCAGCATCTTGCCGCAAAGCTCTTTGAATTCAGGCACTGCATGAGCGTCAATCAGCGCCTTGAGTGATTTGCGTTTTATCGCAGTTTCGCATTCTTTGTACAGAGATTGCGCATGTCCAAGAGCAAGGTTGTCGTTACCTAGATTCTCGTCCACAGCCTGCCCGAATTCATTCCAGTCGATATTCACCTTTTTACCCTCACTAACCAGATCCCGTTCATCAAAATTCAAAACAGAAGAGATCGCAGCATGGAGCCGAAGTTCCGCTCGCAAACATGCCACTTCAGGTTGAAACAATTCCTGCTCAAGCGTCAACAATCCCTTTTCAACTCTGTGAAGTACTTCTTTCATCTTGACACTATCCCCTTCATCTTCTTCGAAAAGTCTATTGAACGAAGTGACTAATGCTGATCGTTTGAATTGCATACTTTTTAACAATTTCTCCTGTGTTGCTTTTTCAATAACAGCTTGTAAAAGGTCATCATAGTGAAGCGCAGCAAAATATTCTGCAATCACACCCAAACACTTTTGACGTTCATATGCAGTAGAAGCCATACCACTTTCTGCATTTGATTTCTCACATGATTCAAC
>JACLAD010007036.1_pt1 | contig 28931 bp, 15 predicted proteins | sample 8027901 | NCBI WGS metagenome assembly JACLAD01 (sample SAMN15725071, study PRJNA655200) | protist metagenome | isolation source: fluorescence activated cell sorting (FACS) single amplified genomes of... | place: Spain: Blaines Bay Microbial Observatory, Mediterranean Sea | collected 2016-07-05 | reverse complement strand
CACTAGTACATGCTGCTAAGCAGGAGTATACGGAAATAGCGGTATTGCTCACCTATGTGGGCGCTGATGTAAATGATAGTATTGCCTCTTGGATTGATGCCATCAAGCGCGATATTGATGGAGGTGATGGAAATTTGCGTGGCACTGAACGTTTAGGATTGCTATGGGCTGTCCGAAAATGTTATCTCCATTTAGCTCTTTTTCTCATTAATAGAAACGCTGATCTAGACATGCAGGACGCTGGTGGTAAGACAGCATTGATTCTGGCTGTTTCTAGAGGCCATACAGAGATAGCTGTATCTCTAATTGATAAAGGTGCGAATATCGATATCCAGGATGAGGATGGAAATACGGCATTAACTTTGGCTGCTACTCAGGGCTTTACGCAGATAGTTATATCACTGATCGATAAAGGCGCTAATATCCATATCCAGGATTATGATGGACATACAGCACTGGTACAGGCTGCTAAGCAGGAGCATACGGAAATAGCGGTATTGCTCACCTATGTGGGCGCTGATGTAAATGATAGTATTGCCTCTTGGATTTATACGATCATGTACGATATAAATTACGCTGATGCAAATTTGCGTGTCGTTGAACGTTTAGGATTGCTATGGGCTGTCCGAAAATGTTATCTCCATTTAGCTCTTTTTCTCATTAATAGAAACGCTGATCTAGACATGCAGGACGCTGGTGGTAAGACAGCATTGATTCTGGCTGTTTCTAGAGGCCATACAGAGATAGCTGTATCTCTAATTGATAAAGGTGCTAATATGGATATCCAGGATAAGAATGGAGATAGAGCACTGATATTGGCTATCGGAAAGAGTCATATCGACATAGCTGGATCACTGATTGCTAAAGGCGCTGGTGTGAATATCCAGGATAATGATGGTAAGTCAGCATTGATTCTGGCTATTTCCAAAGGCCATGCGAAAATAGCCGCATCTCTGATTGATAAAGGTGCTAATATGGATATCCAGGATAATCGTGAAGATACAGCATTGATATGGGCTGCTTACAAGGGCCATACTGACATAGCTGCATCGCTCATTGCTAAAGGTACTAACATGGATATCCAGAATAAGGGTGGTAAGACAGCATTGCTACTGGCTGCTGATAACGGCCATACGGAGATGGCTGTATCTCTGATTAATAAAGGTGCTAATTTGGATATCCAAAGTAATGTAGGAAGCACAGCATTGCAATCGGCTGCTTCTAATGGCCATACAGAGATAGCTGTATCTCTGATTAATAAAGGTGCTAATATGGATATACAGGATATTTATTTTGGTAAGACAGCATTGATGGGGGCTACTTTGAATAACCATAATAGTATCGCTGTATCTCTGATTAATAAAGGCGCTAATATGGATATCCAGGATGAGAATGGTAAGACAGCATTGCTATTGGCTGCTCAGAATGGCCGTACTGATATAGCTGCATCGCTCGTTGATAAAGGCGCTTACATGGATATCCAGGATAATAATGGATGGACAGCATTGATACATGCTGCTTATAGAGGATACGAGAGTATTACTTTAAAGCTTCTAGATAATGGTGCTAATGTCCACATTCGTGGGCTGGATCCGAGTATTGATTTGGATGACTATGATTCTGATGACGATGGAAACTGTACTAAGTGTAGAAGTGTCTATTGTATTGGTATAAATTGTTTTATCTTCTTGTGCTCGAGGGGAATGAACGCACTAGAAGCATCCCGGCCAAATTATGTGATCTCTGTAGCTATTAAGAAAGCCATGGATAATAATACTTGTCATATCATGTAGAGATCTAGTCAATAGAGCAGTGTGGTCAAGCGTAGTGGACTTTGAAGGAGGAGTGGATCTTTTGGCGGAAGAACCTAAAATGTAGTAACTACGCGTTAATTTATTTTTGCCTGTATACGTTTTTGACTCCATAGTTCATGAATGAATTTATCGAGATTACTTACATTGGTGATTCCTTTTAATTTCCTTTGTTGCCATTGTCTCCTGGGAATATCTTGATCATCATATGTATCCATTAAGTGTAATGGCTCTCTTTGGGAACTCGTTTGTGGGACATGCATTGGATGCTGTTGAGTATTTGGCAAATCCAATAGGCGAGGTTCATTAATGAACGCAGTAGTAGGGTGCTTTTGATGGAAGGGTTCCATGTATTGCATTTTTTGGTATGTTTTGGAAGGATCGGTGATGAAATGTGTAGGTTGTGGATCATCGTCAACGACAGGTCCATAATCTGGAAGTCGACTAGTGGTTGTCCATTCTGGTTTGGGTTCCATTCTTTCAGGAATATATTCATCAACGGGTTCTATCCACCCTGCTCTGTAATTAATGGGGAATGTAGGTTCCATATTATAGAGAAACTAGATATTTTTATTTTCTTAATATAAATTATATAGTAAATGAAAAGTTTCGATACGAAAGAATTAAAAGTTTCCAATGGAAAGTTTGAAAGTTCCCATAGGAAACATTCCGAAATGGAAGAGCCACCTAATGATTTTCCCGAAGTTTCCAGTCGAAAGTTTGAGAGTTCCCATAGGGAAGATCCAGAATCTGAATGCTCACCTGATGCAATTGATAAAGTTTCCAATGGAAAGTTTGAAAGTTCCCATAGGAAACATTCCGAAATGGAAGAGACACCTAATGATTTTCTCGAAGTTTCTAATGGAAAGTTTGAGAGTTCCCAATCGAAAGTTCCAGAATCTGAATGCTCACCTGACGCATTTTGTAAAGTTTCCAATGGAAAGTTTGAAAGTTCCCATAGGGAACATTCCGAATTGGAAGAGTCGCCTAATGATTTTCCCGAAGTTTCCAATGGAAAATTTGAAAGTTCCCAATCGAAAGATCCAGAATCTGAATGTTCACCTGAGACATTTTGTAAAGTTTCCAATCAAAAGTTTGAAAGTTCCCATGGGAAAGAATTTGATGATTCTAAACTTTGTGATACAAACTTTAAAAGTTTCGATATGAAAGATTCAAAGATTGATGGGAGATCTAGGTCAAGAACTACTAAACAAATTAATTCTTATAAGAAGAATTTCAGTAAAGGACATTCTATTCATTGGAAACTTCAGGAACTGGATACTCGTCTACGACATCTACAATCATTGGTGTTGTCAATGAGGTGAGTTTTTCTGGAAGGGACCGACATGACCGAGGATTCCGGGAGGTCGAACAAAGTCGGGGTGTCAAAAGCCAATTTTGTTATTGCCCAAGGTGGCGATTTTTACCAGATTTACGCCCTGTTTGTGTGGCTCACAACAGGTCTATAGCAGCATGTTCAGCCTTAACGTAACTGTACCCTAAAGATGTGCGGTGTAGTTTAAATGAGAGTGATGAATTGAAAAAGAAGATATGACACATAGTTACAATTTTGATTGTATAGGAATGGCAAAAGAGTACATATAACACTTTAAGCTGTAAGTGAATGACGAAACGCCCTTAGACGCAGATATTACACTTCAATAGAATACATGTATTCTGTGATTACACATGCAATCAAAATCTTGACCGATATATTATAAATCTATGATTTTGTCATCACAGAGACACAGAGACACTGGAAACTTCTCGATCGTGTCCTTATAGTCCTAAACATCTCCTCCTACACACAGATAGGACGCAATTCTCGCAAAACACATATACACCAAATACACAAGCGATTAGACCATGGATTCTCCTGATTCTACCCCAAGAATCTTTTGCTCAAGATTGTTTAACATCGCTGGTGTGTCGACAAAGGCATCCTCAGAGTGAATCAGTCTCGGTAATTTCCATGTTTTCAATGAGAGTTTGAAAGCTGTGGCTCGAGAGAACATAAAACTGCAATCAATCATATTAGAGGTATCCCATTCACTAATATCTTGATTAAATGAAGAAGCACCTGCGAACATGCCCTGTGCGTTTCGTACATTTCCTACTGACCATTCGCCTAGATTTGCATCGAAATTTGTGGCACGAGAAAACATATAACTGCAATCAATTACACTAGAGGTATCCCATTGACTAATATCTTGATTAAATGAAGAAGCACCTGCAAACATCCCATCCATGTATTTCACACGAGATGTATTCCACTGAGATAGATTGGAATTAAACTGTTTATTTTCAGCAAATGCACTGCTCATACACTCTACCGCACTCACATCCCAGGAACAAATGTCCAAATAAGTGCATGCCTCATTGTAGAAATGATTAGTAATATCAAATTCATCAAATTCAGTTCTTGCAAAGCATTGCTTCATAGACGTGACATGGGACACATTCCAACAACTCAAACTTGCATTGAAATTAGAGATACCCTGGAAGCAATGGTCTAAGTTTTTTAGGGATGACGTCTGCCAGGTACTTATATCCACAGAAAGGTCTTTAACATTTAAGAACATCCCTTCCATTGATGTAACCGATGAAACGTCCCATTCTAAAGCGCATTGAATTCTTGATACACCTTGAAACATGTATGACATATCGAGGCATCGCGAGGTGTCCCAAGAACTGACATCCATATCATCCTCTCCGCGACCTATAGTGATTCTCATGCCAGAAAATAAAGCTGACATATCTGTTACCATTGACGTATCCCATTCTTTCTCTGGGCCATACCATGATCGTGCTGCCCCTCTATCATCCATCCAATACTTTACTGCTAACCTTATTGTCTCATTGTCAAAAGGAGGAGGTTTCTTTGTATACAGACCTCGCACCAACGCCACACACATACATACACATATACATGGGGAACAAATCACAAAATAAGGCGCGGAAAAAATGTTATAAATCATGTATAATTGTGCCTCCTTCTCTGGATTTCGAAGCGCTTCCATTTTTAATTTGGCCAGTAGAAACGGATTCACAACCACCAGGAATCCAAACAATCCAGCAAGAAGGCAGGGTCCTACGATACCACCCAATAATAAGAAAAGACGTGAAAATACGCACAAATACATAGTGAAAGCATGATAAAAAGCTTGTAATATACACACAGGCAACCAAATGAGCCACCAAATATCCTTAACTTCCTGCTCAAAATAGCTTCTCACGATGTCACAACAAGGCCCCCGAGTACAATGGCGTTGGAACAATCCGTATTCAGCGTATTCGGGTCGGAGAGAGAGAAGTAAGTCCCAATCCATATGTATTATTTGGATATTGGCAAAAGGAAAATACAAGAACAGGATACATAGGCGAGGCACCCAAAACCCTGAGCACGGCGCTATACCCGCGTAAAGAATGTGTTCCCAGATCGCACACTCGGCCATCTCCGAATTGGGTTCACGCTGCAGTCGGAGGAGATGGACTCTCTCGATATAATATTATCAAAATGCCTCCAGAATACTCTCTCTTTGGGCCCTAAGGAGATTGCACAGGGTATATTTTGTGGGTGTTACATCGTCTCGTAAATAGGCTGGTTCTCAGGCGGAGCCGGTCCATGACACGATTCCCGCGGTAGTTCGGTAGGAATTTATTTCCAATCGATAGACTTCCCTGCCGCTTGATTGTGGAATCCTGAGCGCTTGAGAGTTTGTACTAAGGCAGTCAATATCCTTATTGAGCTCGCGAATATTTGTGCGGCGCGAAGTACTCTATTCATCAACTTTTAGTGTAATAACAGATTGAGGCGTACCGTTTCGGTGAAGATGTCGGTGAAATTCGATCTCGATGTGGGTATACGCTTGGTACATGATCATGAAGACTTTATACTTTTCAATATGCTGTATCATGCTTCACTTTGTGCTTCATTTGGTCTTGATCAGGAAGGTGAAGAGGCGAAAATCTTATTACCTCTAGTCGAAAAGGCGTTGAAAGATGATTTGCCACCCGATTATAAGTTAGCATTCAATGAAGGCGGTGTTCCTTTCTATTACAATACTACAAAAGGTGAGAGCAGTTGGAAGCATCCCAAAGAAGACCTGCTTCGAAAGGAAATAACGAAGAAAATGGACGGAGTACGACTTTTAATGTTGGATGGCAATAAAATAATTTCTAATACGATGACGGTGAATAATATTAAAGGTATTGGGTTGGTGGAAGTGGATGAATCCACTGGAGAAAATGGTTACGTGAAAGATCATATGAAAGAAGGGCGAAACTTAAAACATCTTGATATCCCATTTCGCGGGCATATATCTCCAGATCCCCCTGATGTTGATATAAGTTTATTGAAGCATGAATCTTTGAAAGAGGCGTACGATACCGCTGTTTATATCAGAGATACCCAGATGAGACGAGTCTGCGCAATTGTTTACAATGAAGAGGAGAAGATTTATGAATTGCGTAAGTTCTCCTCTGTTCTTCCGCATTCTACGCAAGTGGAAGGTCCATGGTGTTGGGTCTTTTCGGATGCTGACGAGTACGATAACACGTCATACAATAAGAACGAGAAGAAAGTGTCTAACTTTCCTCACATGGGACCAGATGGCATATATGTGAAGATGGAAGCATTTCAACTTGCTGATGATGACATGAGCATTAATTACTTTCAAGAGGACGAAGAACTTTCTCGGAATTTCAAAGAAAACAAAAAATGGTTAGATGAATGGGACTCTATTTGTCCATTGAGCAACGTACTGTATGATTGGGGATGTAAATGGCCGGAAAATATACTGAGGCCATGTGCGCTACTATTTTCACTGCTTGGTGGATGTTTAGTTGATGGCGCGTGTGCGTTAACATGTGGTGCCGAATTTACGTGTAACTATGTTTGTTGTTGCTTAGCATTGTATAATCCCCAGGAATGCTGGCAAGTATGCCGCGAAGGGGAGTATAGAGCGTTCCCTCCCCTTTTCAGCAATACCCGCTCTATTTTCAATGTTAACTGGTCTCCTTTGGACACTTCTTTGCATCCAGAGGTTACGGAAGTTGAGACCATGAATTCCATTATGTTGACCTCAGATGGTATTATTGGAGATGTGTATAGTGGTGACCCCTCTTCTCACGAAAGTCAAAAGAATAAGGCGATAGGGATCCGAAGTATCGCTTATGAAAATTTAAACTTGAAAGAAATACAAATCCTAGGCGCAGAACCTCGTGAAGTTTTCGATAATTATAATAATAATGCTAGCTATAACCGTGTGCCTATAGGCGACGAAATTCAATACCGAGGGTTCAACGGAGATCATAATGTCTTGACGCCCGCAATTACTGCCACTTGTATGTGTTGTATTGATTATTATCAATGTAGAGTACCCATCGTACAAAGACCAATACCTGGATATTCAGTCATCAATATTCCTGTGAAAAAGGAGGGATTGAGAGATCATGTTCGATATCAACGATGGAATGGGAGGACATCTGAAGAAGGTGAGGAAGGGCCTCTGTACCTACGTGTTGAAGGTCTGGAGTCTATTAAAAGCGAAAAGCTTCGTCAAACACTAGAAGAGAGAGTGCAGTCGAAGCTTTTTATTGAGCGAGAAAAAAGAGAATTCAGAGAGAAAGGTGAAATTACGCGAGGCGGTTTTATGAGAAATGATTATACGAATGCGAATAAAGAACAAGAATTATCATTAACAGGAAATATAAAGAAATATATCTTCACTGACTATTATGGTTTGGATTTCCTTTATGATAGCAGCGAAGTGAATCAAGAGCTTACAATAGGTATAGATCCTGTCGTATTTGAACGATACCAAGAAGCGAAGCGAAGAGCTTGGCTCCATGAAGTAGATCATTGCAAATGTGATGAAACGTGTCTGTACGATATCGTAGCAAGCAGTAGTTCTGCAGCTCTTGATTGCCCACATTTCTGCTGTTTCGCACCTTGCATTAGCTATCTACTTCGCTTTATTCCTTTCGGTTTATTGAATATTCCATTTAATTGTCTAGGGTATTCTATCGAGTTTTCAATGAAATCCTTGGGATTCTATAGATATGAGAAAGATACCTTACCAGACGATGTAGAAACGGCATTGCTCTTCACTGATAAAGGAATATATAGTCCCAGCAATAACGTCGGCATCTCTTACGATAACATCGACTACGAAAAAATAATTATTAAGCGTAGTAATGAGAGAAGTGCTGAGGATAATCTTCTATGGTGTCCTGTTACGTGGAATTTCGAGTCGTTGGATGTAATCGACATCGAGGAAAGCAACTATTGTTATGCCACTGAACGATTTTCGCCAGATCTCGCGGCTCCGAGTGAGCTACTTCCCACTGTAAGTTGCTTTTTCTGGACATGCTTGTGTTGGCCCATTCACGAGTGTGTATGTTGCAGTTATCCCGTGAATGAATACTATACCGTCGATATCGTTTCCATTGGCAAGTGTCTTCACGTAGGTAAAGATGGTAAGAAATACAGAGAATTCGCGAATATCCATCTTTCTGCCTTGGAAATGGATCCTCATTCTTTGGTAGACCATTTGATGAGGAAACAACGGGAGATATTAATTAATGCAAACAAAGAAAGAGTACGAAAAGTGGACTTACCGACGATAACACAAAGTATTGTTCTTCCCAATAAGACCTGGGATGGCCTTCGTGTTGTATCAGTCCCTTCGGATTCTAGTTCTATAAAAATAGACGGAAGCTCATGTACTCCTTTGGTGCAGATGGAAAAATTCAGAAGGCTCTTCGGCCCATTTAAAGCTTCTTGTTTAGGACACCGAAACGATATAGATGAGTTGTCTACTATGAAGAAGGAACAAGCGTATCACTCATTGGCAGAAGCATACGCTGAAGCGTCTAGGTTGATAGCTATCGGTGTGCAAACTATTGTAGGCATTAATCAGATTTCAAATAAATATTACTTAGCCATCTGGTCCGGGCTGGGATCACCGTCTTTTCACCATTGTGTCGGGAATCCTTCAAATCAATGCTGGTCATTCAAAAATCTCGATAAGCATACTCACGACATCGAATATGCTACCGTGCACATAATAAGTAGCCACGTGACTCTAGCAGAAAAGACATCTTCAAGGTATATTGAGTTGACTTTACTCTACGAGCATGTAACCAAATCAAGAGAGATAATGGCCTCGAACTGGATGGAACAGCTACGGGATGTGCCTAAATTGAAAGAATTACTTGTGCTCGAAAACATCGAAATAGTTAGTGCTAGTGTAGGCTCCCTCGAGGAAGATGAAAAACATCCATCACTACTAAAGAGTGATGAATTTTTCTGCACTAAGGGACCAGAGTATGAACGACTTTTGACTCTGTATGTCAAAGCTATTCATCCAGGTCCGTGCAGCCTAGACATTCTAAAGAAAACATCTCGAAACAACTTTCCACAAGACATGAACCAAATAAGCTATAGGAAAATAAGTAATTGGCTTCCCCATGCAATAGAACCATTCACTTTCATCTATGAACCCATCGAATCTACACCTGCACAGAAACTGCCGTACTATATAAGAACATGGTATTGTATGCATATAAATCGTAAGTCCCCATCATCGAAGTCTCTCAATTACAAGGAGGTAAGATACATACGGCTAAGTCGCTACGATCAAGATATCTACATAAAAGAAAGTGACGGACGATCACTCAAATATCGAAACTCGGCACAATACAGACTTTTTGGAGAAAGAATTCTACATACTTTACCAATCAAACGACTGCAAGTATTTAGTCTCTCTCATGGCCGTCAAATAGATATCGCGCCTTTTGGTAGAACTCTTACATCGAGGTTTTACGGAACTTACAGTGGATTGGAGAATGAGTATGGATCTAATAAGACTGGATCTCCTCTAAATGTAAACGAAGGGGATTCTTCTGTACAGCTTGGGTTTAATAAGCAACGAGGTCACTTTATGGAGTTAGATCTTGGATGCCCATATGAATTGGATAGCATACTCATTCTCAAGGAACCTGAAGAGAGAGAGCCAACCTCGAGTGGCTTATCGAGTGTAACCTCTTCAACATACACTTTCAAACCATTCGATTCTTGTCTCAAAGGTGTTGTTATTACTTGTTATGATGACGATAAAGCAAAGGTTAGTTCAGATCTTACACTAAATAGTGACGACGAGCAAGAGATATCATTGAGAAATGGAAAGCTGGAGATACATGAAGACCAGAATAAGAGTAGCCGTCGTATTGCAAAAAGTTATTCTTCCCAAGATAGGGTATCGAAATTAAGACTACGTGGTAAATGGCAAACCAAGGATGCATACCCCATGTGTTCAACTGTTTGTCAAATATTTGCACGATTAGTCAAGAGGCCAACGAAATTTTGTATTACCACGGATCAAGACGAATGCGTGATGCAAGAGAAGAACAGCGACGACTGTGTGTTGAAAGACTGGGAAAGCATTCTTAGTGCCCGTGGTGTGATGATAGGGTACAATTGGGAACCATTTCATATCACCTTTCCTGAGTCATTCATTGATACTCTTGACGCAGCTGGTGATACCAGCGACGTACTACTGCAGTTAGGGTACTTTAAAGGGGGCACCTCGACTGATGCTTTAGAAAATAAAAACTGCATTACTCACAGATTAGATATAGACGATACCCATCTGATTATTCATTCTACCATCAATTGTAAATAAGTTGAAACAGGCGGATTAATGTTGTATATAGTTATCCTAAATATGTTCGCAGTGTAGAGTCGTCAAGGAATAGCAAATAAGTAAAACGAAGATCCTCTTACTTTGATCTGGCAGATGATCCTGAGGTGTCATCTGAGGATCCTTCTGCCATTGAACACTTCTATACTTGGAATCGTAAACCTCTGACGACTCCACTTTGTTGGGACTGTTCTCTTTTTCGTGTACTAGGATACAGTATGAAATTCGACGATAAGAGGAATTATTAGTGGTGGATCATCTGATTGTGACTATCTATGGATATGCGTTATCCATACATCGTCTGATCCAATTGATTGATTTGTTTCTTGGGGGACTGCGCTGAGTGCCGGGGGTGGTCTGCAGACGGGGGAATTCATAGTATTGGGGATCACTATATGGTCCTCATCATGGGGAGTGTCATCCTGGGATATTGGGTTTCGGGGTTATACGGGATTGACGCTTCCGTGGGGCTGAGGTAAGTGCCTGGGAAGGTCTGCAGACGGGGAATTCATAGTATAGGCGATCACTATACGGTCCTCATCATGGGGATTGTCATCCGGGGATGTGGGGTGCGGGGTATACGGATTATGTCCCAATGGAGAATTGACGCTATAGTAAGGTATATACTACTCCAGTACGACTTCAGTGGCCAAAGAAGTCGGGGTCACTTTTCTACGCTCATGAGAAATGTGAATGCTGCTCTCGAGGATAGATCGATCTCAATGGGTCCCACAGGCGTTGTCAGAGATGGTGATGATGACCCACGGATGACATCTATTGAGATTGATGCTCTCTGGGTGGTTTTAGACTCCTTATCGGCGCATGCTGATATGATCGTATACGGATCAATATGTGCACATCATTACTAGAGATACGGAGCTGATATTGGACAATGAGGATGATCCATGGGTTGCTCATGGGTGTATGAGATTGATTCCATGTTTAGGTGCTTGATTATTTTAATAGATCTGTTAAAAAGAGCAAATTATATCAAATTAGGCTCACTTTACATACGCAATTTCAGCCACTTTCAACCACTTTTCGCTTCTATTATCCATCCATTCGTAAATTTATTCAGCGAGCAGCATCTCTATGTCGCACTTATTACTTTTGTGTAATGTGCTTACTTCATTCGTCGTCTAGCCGAAGTTTGGTGACTTTCCTTACTCGTCTTTTGCGACCTTTTTTCGATTTCTGGCATATTCGTCTTGAATTATTATTCAAAGAGTGTTGTTACAATACTATTTTTCAGATATATGGAGCACTAAGGGGTTTATGCGACATGTGATACTTGTCAAACTTATCATATGTGCAATAGGGGAGGTAATTGCCATGTGCCCTATTTGACCATAAATTGACTTGAGTTGAAAAGCACTCCTCATTCTTGTACATTAAAGCACAGAACCACAATTTTGATATCTTCTACACACCACATCATAAATGACTACTCTAAGTTGTTCATCGTCGCGACGCCTAACAAAACCATCAAGATATTGCCATATTTAGTCACTCGAGCCAAATCGCCTTTATTGGTTCATATCTCCCGATCTATCGATGCATTTGCAACCGCGAAACAACCATACGAATCGTCATGGAGTGTACAATCGCCAGAAACAATCGGAAAGTGTTCATTCACTTTTTCTCGGTCGCAAGAGCCCCGGACCTGAGATTTGATGAGGCGAAATTTGACTTCCCCATATTCCGGTTTCCGGCTCATTCCGGTTTTTGGGGATGATGGAATCCAGGAAATCCCTGTCGAGAAAAACTACCCGGACTAATATTATTAGTTAAGGCTTTTTCACTTCAATTGAAAACCAAAAAGAAAATGGATATAAGTCTAACCGTCGATGACTCTGCAGCTCCTCCGCCACCTCCCGTAAATACCGTAAATAGGCGCCTGTCTGCAATGGGCAACCAGAATATTGCTGCTATGAAAAGTGAAGGCTCCATGAAGGCCATGGAAACTGCACAAGTCGAGATTGGCCGGTACGTATGTGTGCTAATACTAATACCTCTTTGACAATCCCACAGGTTGTATTATCTTCTAATCCTTTTTCATCCATTGAATCCTCGCTTTCTACCATTATTACCACACTACCATCACAATTATAAGTCGTCAAAGTGCACGCTTGACCAATATGCCTGGTGCAAATACTGCAGATCAGCTTGCGGCTGAAATGGGCGCGCTGAACGACTTCTTGGCAGAGTTTGAAGCCAAACAAGCAGCTGAATCAATCGAAAAGATTCGACAGCATTTCAAAGATGGTACATTTGATGCAAAGGGTTACTGTAGCGATTGGGCTGTTGCAAATACCAAAAAGATCCAAGAAGTCAGTCTTGTTGATGCTCTGAATGTGTATGCCCCTGTATGCAATGAAGAAATTGTTCTGAACTTTGAGCATTTGTATGAGAAAGAAAAGGAGCCTTGGAACACGGCTAGCTTAATGACAATAATGCACCCTTCTGTCGTAATGAATGGTTGTGAGCACGCTACGAATGTCTGTCTAGAGTACACTCTATATGGACTTTGTATTGGTTCTTGTATGTTTGGGTGTTATATGGGCTGCAAAACCGCATGTTGTGCATCGCAATCTATTTCAGGTATGCTGGAACGTAAGAAGAATGCACAGACCGAGATTGATAAACGTATGGTCCATCATTGGGATAATGTCTTTAAAGCAGGTGTTAGTGAAGGTAAAATTAATCTCAATATGCCTCCAGAAGAATTCAAAAAGAAACATACAGGTGCAATAAATGCTCGACCTGCGATTTCATTAACCGAGAGGATGCAGACTGCTTGGTCGATTGTCAATCCTGCAGATTGGGAAAATATATAGATATATCGTCACTCGAGCCTAAGAATTGGTCGCCAACCACATACTTTTTGTATCCTATATTGACTCGGAATTATGCAGCTTAGAGTTATCGGTGTAAAATAGGAGTAGAGGAATACTGTGATGCTTTTAAGGATACAAAAAGGAATATGAAGAAAGAATCTTCTTAGGACATGACAATGGTAACATTATATACAATTATATCATTATACTACACTCTATACGCTCATGACAATCGTTAATCAACATTGTCTTGACATACGTATTGACTCAATTGTAATGATCTTAATTCTGAAGCTACTTACTTTTTCCCTTTCTTGAATTTGGCCACACCTTTTGCTACTCCTAATGCAACATTCTTCTTCCTTGTAGTGCCTTTTGTCGTGTGTGTGTTCTCCTCTTCTTCACTGTCAGTAGCACTATATACTACGTCTTCTGCAGCTAGTATTGTATTCTTCTTGATCTCTTCTTCTTTTGCCTTCTTCCATCGACGTGCAATAGAAATTATACGGTTGTCATCATCGAGCATTTCTTCAATATATAATCGAATAAATCGTCTCCAAATACGTTGTTTGCGATTATCTACATACATTAGTTCTTGTTTGCCATATTTGGTTCTCACTTCTGATACTCTATTGCCTGCTTGATAATCATTGCGTAATAACAAGATCAATTTATCTTCTATTTGTTTAGACGTTACGAAGACTTGTCGTGCTGAATCATATAAGATTTGCATACCTTTCCCTTTAGTTTTGTCATATAATGGGAAATCCTTTAAGAGGTTTTTCATACGTTTCTCTTTGTCTTTTTCACGCTTGCTTAATTTGACGTCATTGCCCTCTTTATCCTTTTTGGGTAGAATTGTTTTGCGTTTAAAAACTGTAGCTTTATCATTTTTGGCACCAACACCAATAATCCAACTTTCCAAGTCAGGTCGAGCACAATTGTTGTCATATTCTCCAGTGTTGATTTCCATAAACAAATGTTGCATATCTTCTTCTTCTATTATGGTAGCATATCGTGTCTGTGTGCCTCCCTCGACAGCAACAGAAGGAACTTCGATTGACCATTTCTTTTGACGTGAAGCCATGATTAAATCCACGTCCTCTGCAGTCACACCTTTACGACGTAATTGCATGTTCACCATATCCATTAAGCGATCTGTATCTTTACTAGTTATGTCTTCTTTCAAACCAGCAGCAGAACCTGCTACAACTCCAGCCTCGCTCGGGTCCAATGGAGTCATGGCAGCAAAAATGTCCGCATCATCCACTTCGCGCTCCGCCATTTCTACCCTTTTCCAAACTCAATTCAAAGAAACGTCAATTCCTATCGAAGCTGTGCTTCTCAAACTCGCGCAACGATTAAGCTTGGTTTCGAGATTATATTTCACCTAATCCTTCAAATCATCACTATTTTAATAGCACAGTATATGAAATGGCACCAAGTGTCCCTATGAAGCAAGAAACTGTACTTATTAAATGTTACACAGGTGCAGTAGAGTCAGTCAAAATAGTTTCGATCCTGACCCGTCTGCCTTAGTGTGTCACTTCTTCAAACATTCAATACGACAAGTTATAACCCCATTGGTCTCTCTGAACAGTATCTTTCTTCATAGGACGGCTAGAATACCCACTTTGTATACTGTTTCAAATAATCAAATAGTGATAATTTAAAGGATTTGGACACTGGAAGGACACATAGTTGTCAACTGTGATTCAAAAGCGTATTACTGTCTAATTTTTACTCCTTACGGTTTTTAGGAAATCAAAGATTGATACAAGAGTATGAGTGGTCTACAGAAAGAACTGCTTTGTTTGAAAGAGCACCATACTGGCCGTATCAAGGCCCTTTGTGGCACTGGCTTACGTGCTGACGGTCAACCCGTGTTTATCTCTGGTGGCGAAGACTTGGATATTCACATTACCAATGCCATATCAGGAGACATCATTCAGACTATTCCTGCGTTCAACGGCCGTCCTGGTCATCCTGGTCATCGTGACAAGATCTATTGTATTGCCATTTGGACCAAAACGATTGAAAGATCGAAAAGTAAAAGTAAGAAACAAGAAATCGAACATTACATCATTTCTACTGGAGAAGATCGTCTCCTAAGATTATGGGAACTAGATACGGGTGCTAGTGTGAAAACGATCCCATCATCGAACCTGAGTGGTATTTTTAATACAGAACTGACTCATGAAGATTATGTACATAGTTTAGTCGTGATAGATGACTTCGATCAATGTATTACAGCTAGTTATGATCGTACCATCCGTATCTGGGACTTGATTGGCGGAGTAGAAGTACGGCAGATCAAACAAGATAAAGTGTTGTATGACATAGCAGTGAATGTAGAATCAGCATCTATTGCATCAACAAATAGTTTACATATTAATATATGGAATATTGCTGGTGAAAGTAAAATAGATTCTATACTAAGATATCATAAACGTACGGTCACTTCATTGTCGTGGCCTCGTCCGAACTTATTGCTGAGCTGTAGTGATGACAAAATGATGAATATATGGGATCCAACGGATAAAGAGAATCCATTGAAACAAACATTAGAGCATCAACAAACTTCTTGTCAGATCCTGATTTATGAAGATGACAAATGTTATTTAGCCATCTCTGCAGCATTTGGAAGTCCAAATAGTGTTCGTATATGGAATTGGGAACAGCCTGAGGAGGAAGAAGATGGTAAAGTCAGTGCTCCTCCTCCTGATAATGAAGAAGTTGAAATCAGTGAACCAGAACCATTGGTAAAATTATTGGAATCCTTTATAGGACACGATGACAAAGTCTGTGCTTTGGCTATATGTGATGACGGTAAGTCCATCGATAGTCAACGTAAGAAAGACCAACCTGCAGAGATCAAAAGAATTGCTAGCGCCAGTTGGGATGGTAGTATCAGGATATGGGATCTGCAGAAAGTGGCAGAAGGTATACATAGAGCCAAATTCAAGAAAGCAGCACAGACATCGAGAATGGTGTAGAGTTAAGAGCGAGGATTATAGTATATGTATTGATTGTATATGTGACGTATTATTGTAATTATAGTGAAGATACAAAATGAACAAATGCATTGAACAAATATTTTTTACATGCAAATTCTGTAAGTGATGTATCGTCCCGCTGTCTCACTAGGTCTCACAATCTTGACCACTTGACTAGACCTAAGTCCCAAATAACGTGCAATGGGGTCTTGTAATTGGATGCGCGGCAATTGAGTAGGTTTAAGACGATAACGACTTAGTAATTCTGCTTTTTCTTGTTGTGATAAGATGATATGTTGAGGTACCAGTTTGTGCTCTGTAATATCTACTAGCAGTTCACTATCACGGAAATACTCCACACGATATTGCCGTTGAGCCATTTGCCGTAACGCATCTTTTGCCATAGGTGTCAAGTTTACTTTGACTACAACGATGGCACGAAATACATTTTCTGCTTTCATACGTTCACAATATGTCTTAATAGGTTTGACACCGACTTTCTCGTCTTCAGGGAAGAAAACAAACAATTGTTCACTGGAATCGTCAGCTTTTTCAACAAGAATCGTCATTTGATCACGAGCAGGAGAATCGCCAAATTTCTCTTTAAAGTCAGCTGTAGTCATGGTCAACTCGTCTTCGGGGACAATGTAGCCACGATTCGACAACATCTTGAACGTGGTCTTGCGCACACGGTATAATTGGCTGGCAGCGGCACTTAGACCACCGACACCATTACCTGCAAAGCTTGCCATTTTACACTTCCCTTAAAAAAATATTGAAAAATGCTTGAGTACACTAAAAAGAACACAGATCCAAATTCCAAATATGAATCAGTAGCTAAGACAAGGTAATCTGAATATCACACAGGCCTCAGTTTGCAATATTAAGTTAAAGTGAAGTCAAGATCGAACCCAATGGTGGTGGAGGGCTCCAGTCGCGCGACCCCGGCCGATTGATTCCGTCACTTCCAGCTAAAACTCCTCACGCGCTTGTCGGAGGTGACAGAGAAGTGACTGGACATTTGCAGTACATTTGGGATAAATAAAGATCTATTTCAATCTGCTACGTTGCGGCTACGCTATTCTTAACGTCATTAGCGTGTGGATTTGGTGTAGAACCTTTTCATCTAACTCTCTCGACCACATCTCCCTTTGTTATTGCGATTCAGTGGCGTTTGATAGCTTCAATCTCTTAGACAATGGGCAATAGTGCATCTTGTACTCTATCTTCTACGGATCTGGGCAAATACGAGTCCAGCAGCGTCTTCTCTGAAGAGGAGATCAAATGTCTGTGGGTACACTTCCAATCCATCAGTGATGGTGAAGACAAGATATCTCGCAACGGGTTTCAAAAAGTATTACTGTTCCGTGACACCACGCTAGTGGACCGTATCTTCCGTGTGTTTGATAAAGACGAAGACATGATGATCAGTTTCGAAGAGTTCATTCATTGTCTTAGTCAAATCAGTTCGAAAGCCAATCCTGTAGAGAAATTAAAGTTATCTTTCGATATTTATGACTTTGATGGAGATAATATGATTAGTACAAGTGATCTAACCACTGCTTTAGCATCAACCTTGAGGGAAAATGACTTGATTATTGAACGAGAACAAATCGATGAAATTGTGTCTTTAACAATGGATGAAGTGAGTCCAGACATCCCCGGAATGATCTCTCCAGACGAATACGAAGTATTAGTTGCACAACGGCCACAAATGTTGAGTCGATTGTCATTAAATATCTCGGGAATCATTAAAGAATATACCGCTCATCATTGACTTCATCTTGTAATGATCATTGTAGAATGTGATTTTAATGTCCGTTATGTGATAAATGTATGTTATATAGAAATAATAGTCATCCATCCTACCGATATATACTCTTCTATCTATCGATATTATTACCATTAATACTGCATTCTTATCTCCCCCAATACGCTCCAACCACCACAAACAATTCTTAGTACATTACATATACTAATTATACTTGGTCCTCTAAGGGTCAACAAAGCTGTTGGTACCGTGATTATATCGCTTACCATTCTGCTTCTCTGCGCCATGGATATTGGCATTCTTGTGCACAATGTGGTCGACAGGGTCGACAGGTAATTCACATTCCCAATCTCCATCTATATCGAGTGTGTTACCAATATCCATCACAAAGCGCGCAGCACCTATAGTGTTTTTGGTGATCTCTTGCCATGCAATATTAACATCTTTGGCAGGAATAAGCTTAATGTCACAAGCAATGTCATTATCAGAACAGAAATTCAACATCTCGATAGTTTCTGCTATACCTCCAATTAGACTACCACCAATCTTGATACGGCGAGCAATAATAGCAAAAGGGGAAATTTCTAATTTTGAGGGTGGCAAACCAACCATACAGAACGTACACTGTGATTTGACTGTATTAATATATGGATGTAAATCCATATCAGCACTGACAGTTGATATGACTAAATCGAAATATTGACTATAATCTTTGAATGCATTTGCCTTCTCTTCTACGGAACGGCCCGTATAAATGAATTTACATCCAAGTGTATCTTCCACATATGCTTGCTTGTTGGTAGAAGTCGAGGCAACATACACTTCATTCCCCATAGCCTTGGCGATCTTAGCACCCATACTACCAAGTCCTCCAAGTCCGATGATCATCACTTTCAATCCACCTTCTGCAGCGCCGTAGAATTTCAACGGTGAGTAAAGTGTAATGCCCGCACAAAGCAAAGGAGCAGCTTTAGCGAAATCCAAATTATCAGGGATAGGACAAGTATAATTTTCATGAACCACAATCTTTTTGCTGTATCCACCATACATGACGGAATCGGGGTATCCCTTTTCTGCAGCTAGTTTGTCACCAATACATGCATTATACGTACTATAAGAGTTCACTTTCTTGTTGGGTAAATTGAATAATTCGGAAGGACTAGCTACTTGTCCATTACAATACTGTTCAAAGCCAGCAGTACACGACTGACAATTACGACAACTATCTACAAAACAACCCACACCGACACGTTGACCGACTGTGAACTTACTAACATTACTACCTACAGCTTCTACGAGACCAGCTATTTCGTGACCCGGAGACATCGGGTAGTAGCAGTCAATGGGCCATTCAGCGCGACCTTGATGCAAATCGCTGTGGCAAATGCCAGCATACTTGATATCGATCAGCACATCATTCGGCTGCAACTCCTTCTTGCGCATGATGGTGCCTTTGGTGAAGATGCCACTACAATCGTAACATTTTAATGCAGGGACTTCCATAATAATAATAAAAAGCAACGAAGTAAGTGGATTGTTAACTTCAATTCATTTTCACTTTCTATCTTTTGTGGGAGTGACACAATACCTGTGGGGTTCGGCTGCTATTTTTTTATTGGCTTTCAACAAAACAGGCCGCTACCGTCCCGACTTTGTCACTATATTGCATAAATCATGGGTGTTCGTACCAAGACCGTAAAGAAGAGTGCTAGAGTCATTATCGAGAAGTACTATTCTCGTTTGACGTTGGATTTCCACACCAACAAGAGAGTCACAGGCGAGGTTGCCATTATCCCCTCTAAGCGTATGCGTAACAAGATTGCTGGCTTCATTACTCACCTTATGAAACGTATCCAGAAGGGCCCTGTTCGTGGTATCTCCTTGAAGCTACAAGAAGAGGAACGTGAGCGTCGTATGGACTTCGTCCCTGATCGTTCTGCACTTGATCAAGATGTTATTGTCATTGATGCTGATACAAAGGATATGTTGGAATCTATCAACTTCAGAGATATGAGCGGTATCCAAGTTGCTGCTAAATAAGTAAGATGTTAGATAATAGAATTATAGACTCTTCTACTCATGAATTAAATCTATAGATTTGTAATTAGTGAATTAATAAAAATCCATTTTAATAAAAATTCGATGTGATCGATAGAATGAAAACTATATATTTTATCCACATGTATTTATACTTTCACTTACACTCCGATTTTGTACAAATGCGTCTTCCTAATATCTAGTAGTAAAAGTGATGTCGATGATAACGTTAAATTAATCATCATCATCATCCGCCTTCTTTTTCTTCAATCCTCCTTTATTGGCAATATTTTTTCCTTTGGTAGTATTCCAAAAAGTGTTCATCTGTACACGATGTACAGCTTCAATAAATTTATCATAGGAGATCTCACCACCTTCTTTGCCAGTTTCATGCATATTTTGACCAAATAATTCTTTTAATTTGTCTTCGAGATTACCTCTTCCATACCTACTAAACAACATCTTCATGGTCTCATCTACCGACACCATGCCATTTTCATTCTCGTCATATATTAGAAATTGAGTCAAGTTAAACATACGAGCAGGTTCAAGGCCGGTTTGATCGAGAATGTTTCTTGTAAACATCAATTTGAATTCGGTCCAGTTTATATGTTGATCCAGATCTTCGTCCACTTCCCACAACATCTCTTCCACATCTTTACGCACCGGCTATTATAAGTGATAAAAAGCATAGTAAGCAGATTGATGATGGAGAAAAGAAGACATCGATAAGAAAGGGGTGAGAGTAATAGCAGCGAAAAGTGAAAAGAAAGAAAAAGATGTTAGCGATGCTCTTTATCGTTATATTGGTAACTGCATTAGTTACGTGTATATAGCATAGAGAGAAACGCGTCTCAACTCTCCGGTCAATATTCCGTCATAGACACAGACTCTTTCTGTATACTTCTATTCCAGAGAGTACAATGCTTACCTTTTGTCCCAGTCTCTTCAGCATCTCAGTAACGTCTCCCACACTAATCTTATCTTCTGTTCTCGCCGCCAACCGCTGGAACTCGTCTTCCAATTCCTGTATTCTATCATTAGTAGCCGCAGCATTGTTCATATAAAGGTCATAGTTTACAATCTGATCTTGTCTCTTAGCGTCGGTCAATGTCTTGGTATTTCCAGACAGCAAGTCATTTAGTTCCTCGATCTCCACCAAAATGCGAGTCTTGCGTTGATAGTTGCATAACATTAAGAACACACGGCGAAGCTCTTTCTCCTCTTTCGCTGTCACAGGAATGGGACCTTTGTTTCCGCCTTTTAAGATGTCCAGCGCCATATTCACGAGTATATGTGTGAACCAGTAGCTGTGTTAAAGCCTTGAAAAGCAAAATAAGCTCCTGGATTGATACAAAAACGTCAAACTGTCCGTCCTACTTCCAATCGGTTCCATTTTTTTCGTTCTCGACCCTTCATCTCAGTCACTTCCATGACACAACTCATTGAGGGCAGTTCAGTTCCTCTACCTTGACAGAGAGAATCTTGGTAGCTAGACTATCAACTGTGTTACTCAAGTAGTCATATTTTGAAGGATTTGGTGCAAGAAGACGCCTTAGTCGCCATTTTGTATCTTCGCAAAATTGCTAGCCAAGATCATTTGAGATGGAAGGACTAGCTGGTTATGACTCCGACGACGGAGAAACTGCTTCGACGACTGCTCAATCCCGAGTCGAATTGTCCAACAACATCAGAGTTCCTGTGTTTAATAGTGCCCAAGTGGTGCCTGCTTCTGTGTTGTCAACCCAATCGATGGCCGTGACAACCATTGTAGACAATCAGTTTGTAGAAGCTCAACAATTGAACTTACCCTTGTCCAAGATGACGGCTAGTTCCTTTAATCACAAATTTGAATCCTCTCAAGGCATTGGCCAGATTATGGATACCCATGTGGATGATTATGTATTCGATCAAGAATATCAAGCACATCAACGAATGAGACTAAACGAACGACAGAATGTCAAAAACACTTCTTCTAGCAGTAAAAAGGCTGGCAAGCGTAAGCGTGATGATGATAAGGGTAAAAAGGATTACAAAACTGCGGATACGGGTGATGAATACAGTGATCCTTGGTCTATTTCCGATAAGAATGAAGAACAACAGAAAGAGGAAGCATTATTGGAAAAACTGAAAGAAAGGAAAGCCAAACTCGATGAGGCCAAGAAGGGCAAAGATCGAGATATTAAGGTACAAGAAGTGTTAAAAGCTAAAATTACTGATGATGGACATGGGGCCAATAAAGGACATATCGCGATGCCACCTTCCACTGCTGGTACTGGTAATGATACGACCAGTAATAATGCAGATGATGGTCTAGAAGTGTCTGTAGGTAATGAGAAAGAAGCATCTGCAGAAGAATCTGTACAAGATAAAGAGGGTGAAGCTGATGAGGCAATCAATCATGGAGATTTAGAGGTGGACACTACAGAAAAGGAGGTGAAAGCATTTGATATCACTAGCACTTTTCACGGCAAAGAACTTAAGGACTATCAAGGCCGATCGTGGACATATCCTCCCATTGCTGCTCGTGGTGCCAGACATATTACTTCGTGGGAAGAAGCTAAAATGCAAGATAATTATTTACCGAAGAAATGCGTCAAGAAGTATACTGGACATAATAAAGGAGTGCAACAGATGCTCTTCTATCCTCGTACTGGCCATTTGTTATTATCTGCAAGTCTTGATGGTAAATGTAAAATCTGGGATGTGTATACTGATAAATTAGTCAAACGAACCTACAGTGGTCATACTAAGGGCGTTCGTGGCATTGATTTTTCGAATACTGGATTGCATTTCCTCTCCAGTGGTTTTGATAATGTTATCAATGCGTGGGATGTAGAAACAGGTGATATCATGAATACTATCAAATTAGGTCATAAGTGTGTTGGATATAATGTCAAATATTACCCCAATGACAATAATCAGTTCCTTGTAGCTTGTAGTAATAATAGGATCTATGGGTATGATATTCGTAGTAATGAGATGATTCAAGAGTATAATTATCACTTGAAAGGCGTTAATAGCGTGTTATTCTTTGATGATGGGCGCCGATTCGTCTCTACAAGTGATGATAAAAAGCTATTGTGTTGGGAGTATGGAATTCCTGTACCTACCAAATATATCAGCGAACCTGAAATGCATAGTATGCCCATCACATGCATGCATCCTAGTCAAGGCTTATTTGTGGGTCAAAGTATGGACAATAGTATCGTCACTTATTCATGTGCAGGAGAAAAAGTCAAACAGAACAAAAAGAAATCTTTTAATGGACATAATAACGCTGGTTATGCCATTGGAATGACCTTTTCCAGAAATGGTCACTTTTTATCGAGCGGTGACGCGCTGGGTCGAGCTTTCTGCTGGGACTTTAAAACTGGACGTATGTTAACAAAGTTTCAAGCGCATGATAATGGTCCATGTACTGATGTGGTGGCCCATCCTCACCATGCTAGTTGGATGGCGACATGTGGATGGGATGGTCTCATAAAGCTTTGGGAGTAAGGAAGAGGAAGAGACTAGGTAGTGAAGAAAAGTGAGAAATGATTTTGTGCTTCTTCTACATCACTTTACATACACATAGTTACAAGCCTATTATCATTCATATTGTTCATTGTGTCTCTATTGCTAATACTATTCATATTCATCATTCGCCTCATTAATGATCATCATCATCACCATCCTTCTTCATCTTATCTACAATAATGACTCCTCCGGAAACTCATTGTTATTACTATCCAAATCAAAAGGTTTCGAAGTAACAATAATATCATCCATTTGACATAACAGATCATTCATAATTGACCAGCTCTTGTGTTCATTCTCACTAGTCAAGATGGCATCACGCATTTTGGACAAAGAAATGGCTGCCGTTTCCAATCTTTTCTTCAAGATGGTTTGATATTTTTTGTCGCTCTTCATAAAGGCGATTTTGCGATATAAGAACATTTCAATAGATTCCATGTAACTATCTCTCATTAATGACAAACGTGCAGTGGAGTTCATGGCAGCGGAACCTCGGATAATATCGCCACAATATAGCATATTCGTTGCGCGTAAAGACATATTGCCTAGCTTCTTATCAATATGGTTGAGATTGTCTTTATCAAGGCCATTATAACCAAATCCTAAATGTGTATCCCAAAGACTACATGATTGTAGTATCTGTAACATAGCCTCTGTCGTATGTGCAATAAGAGTCGATGCACTCGCTTTATTCAAGTAATGCAATGTCAAATAATCTATATTAGGTCTCAATAGCACTTCACCATTATTAGCTTTATAGACATTTTCTACTGCTGCTTTCAAGTATGTACCATTCCATAGAGCTGGTCGTACTGGCTTTTTACGTGTGGAAAGAGTAGGTCTTTTCAACGAATCTGCTATAGATTCCCAGTCACCTTTCGCACTACCTAAGTCATCATCAATTTTCTGTTCTTGTAATAATGCTGGTGGAATTTTGCTTTCAACACAATTCTTTAATATATGTGCCACTTTTAAAGCAGCTCTATTTAATTGATAAGCCATCAATTTGCCCCACTTTTGCATCACTACATACAAGAAATCATCCACATTAATACGGCCTTCAAGATCATTTGTAGTCGTTTTCAATGTCTCTACAATATCAGCAAATTGCATTTGAGTATCTTTATCTAGACCTTTGATACCTTGAGACCATCGTGAGACTGCATTCACTAGCACATCAGGCGCTAAGAACCATTCATCGTTACCATCACTACTACTGGATGGAATATTCGAGGATGGGAATAGAACCTCAATGACAGGAATATACACAGGAGCTGGTTGTAGAGAGGGTCCAATCTCAAATGTATCCGCTTTCTTGGTCGTCTCAGCTTTGGATTCATCCTCTGCTTCCACCTGTTCTCCTTCCTTCTTCTCTGCCTCGCCCTCAGTAGCCTCTGCAGTCCTTTCGACTTTGCTCTCAGTATCCCCCTCTTTTACAATAGCAGGTGCTAGTAATGGATTACCCGGTACAGCTTGACTCGAAGCAGTGCTTTTGTAGGCAACTCCGGGCCCTTCAGCATTGCTACCATCATCATCACTTGCCAAGACTCCAATCTTTTTAAGGAAAGTACCTGGTTTATTAGACATGGGGCTCTCGCTACCCAATACAGTCTCTCCAAGCTGTTGTCGATGAATTTCAATAATCAAATTAAAGTACATACTTGCCGCTAAATTCGATTGTAAAATCTTTCTTGTAGCAGATTCATTGGCTTCTTGTTGCAAAGTTTCTGGACTCTTCTCCTCCACTTCAACTACAATTGGCTTGGTTGGAATACTATCATCATTCTTATTCTTTGCTGCTTCAGCTGCTTCTCGTGCTGCAGCTTCTTCAATCGCTTCTTGTCCTAAGTTTCTTAATTTGAATCCTAATAGACAGGCAAAGAGTTTGATACGACTACAATCATTACCATACAAATGTATATTATAAAACAAATCGTGAACATCTCTTTCGGCCATATCTGTCACACCATATTTGGACGTACAATAGGCTGTAATTGAATGACTAAGAGGCAAAGATTTATCACCAATAGGTGCCGCATGACGATCATGTTTCAATTTGTATGCATAAACATCGCTAATTAGAGTCTGTACCCACCATAGCGGCTTGTTAAATCGTCTCTTCATCATACTGTTGTGCATATTCCTTAGATAACCAGCTCTCATTGTGATGCGTATAGAACTAGGTACATAGGCTTTACTACCATCGAAATAACGATTTTTCCAAAATTGAATACGGCGTGCACAGATATTACGGCGTACAGCTTCAAATCTGAATACTTTACTGGTGCCTAAATCGCCATAGAAAGAACGTGCTAACTTCTCCGAAATGACAGTTGTAGTGATCAAACTCTTAGTAGTCGACTCGTGACTTGTATTCACGCCATCAAGTCTTAAACCAGTGACAATACTTTTCTCTAGGGAAGTCAGTAATGATTCCAAATGGGTAAATCCAAAGTCAAAATTGGGCAAAACTGTGCGATCAGGATTTTCTTTGCCTAAAAATAATTCAGCTGGTAATAATGGATTCTCAGAAAAGGATTTCACCCATAACATAGTTGTCAGCAATCGTCTATATTGTACATAAGGTTGAATGCCATCGATAAAATGTTCTCTTTTCCTCAAAAATTTATTCTTTTCTTTACTGTCTTCTAATTTGCCTTTCTTCATTTTATCAAAACCATCATTCAATGCATGAATCACATCATCACGTGTTTCTTGTAAAAGGCCTTTCCAGCGATCGGGTACACGTAAACACAATAATTCGAAATCTGGCATCAATGCAGCTAATTTGCGATGAATTAATACACCAAGTAATGATCGTAATTTCTCATTTCCGTGCATAGGACCTGCAGGTTCTACAGTCATTGTTTTCACACGTCGGAAAGATGATTGACTGCCAATAGAACCTATAGAAGATTCATCAGGTGCAGCATCGTCTACTTGACTGTTCATCTTTTCAACGGCACTTCGTTCTAGATCCGCTAGACTTTCGGGAAGATCTTCAGTTGTTTCAGTCTTTTGTTGCACATCTCCAGTCTGTTCTGCTTCTTGTTTTGCTTTTTCTTCTTGTAATGCAGCTTTTTCTTCACTTGTAGCACCTTCTCCAGTAAGTAATGCTCCTTTATCATCTGTCACTGTCTTTATTACCTCGATATTGAAGGCTTTGATATGTTGCCTCAAGATTGGTAATACACTGAGACGCATACTCTTACTGAATAAACCTCTTCGATCAGCTATTTTCAACAATACTTCAGCAGTAACTTTTCTACGACCTTCATCATAACAATGAATAAATAGAGAGGAACATTCTAGATCAGATATACTAGGGAACAAGGTCTTGGCGATCACCGTAAATTGAGGGTATTCTACTTGACTGCCTTTAGATCCCAAATCATTTTCATCCCCAACAGTACTCAATTGTGGTGTCAAAGCTCCTACAGAAGCAGATTCGCACATTAATCGAATAGCGGCAGCTCGATGGATTTGTTCTGCTTGCATCTGTTGCATCATGAGTCTTAACCAGACAAACAAGTTCACATGAGTAGGTTGAATAGTTTGTTGATCTGTATTGCTATCAGCACCAGATTCTGGTTCCTCTTTCTTCTCTTCAACACTACCATCGGCAACAGAAGCATCACCTTCTCCACCTTCACCATCTTCAGCTACCTTAGCGGCTTCAGCTGCAGCAAGCGCTTCAGCTTCCTCAGCATCTTTCTTTTGCTTTGTAAGCATTTCTTCCTCTAGATCCGCTTTCTCTTCATCAGTCATCATCTCGGCTAACTGAGGATCTGCAATGTGAGGTAACACACGGAATGCATAAATAGCATCCACTGCTTCTTGGACATGCGGTTTGAGTGCCCTTACTAGAATACATTTCAATGCCTCGACGGCACTACCGACATCTAACCATATATTTAATCGAATATCAGGTTTCGACTCTGATTTTACTTTACAAGCAACACTTTCAGATGTCAAAGTGTCGCCAAATTGTTTCCATAAATCCATACCACCCATACTTAATGCCATAGACAGACAATGGAACATGAATTGCATACCATCTTCACCAGATTCTTCTTCTAATAGTAACCAAAACATAGTTGCTTCGGGGTCATTTTCACGTACCATTGCTTTTACACCATAATATAAGCCCCATCTATCTTCATCGGCATTTTGTTGTGCTTTTATTGCATCTTCACCAAGTTCGTAATCTGGAGAACGACTGAACCAAGAATAAACATAAGAACTGAAATTATTGCGTTCACCTTTGAAATCTAATAAACTCACATCTTCACGCATTTTAGAAACAATGATGGAACGCATACAATGTCTTATCCATTCTTGAGATCGAGGAGGTCTTCTACCCCTTAAATTAGGCAACAAGATTCTGAAATTCTCACATTGAATCTTTGTCTTTTCGGTTCTATTCAAAATCGCACTGCGGATATTAGACAAATCATCAAGACTCTTCTTACACTTGATACACAATACACTGGTAGCTGGCTCTTTGAAATCAATACCGAAATCAGTGTCATCCTGAACACCTGTGATGTCTTTCATCTTCTCTATCTCAGCATTTCTCAATGATTCTCGTTCCATTAAGGCTACAACACTCTCTTCGCGTCGTACTAATTGTTCTTTAACGTTTTTCAAATCGAAATTTGCTGCTTTGTTTTCTCTTTCAAGCACATCAATTCTCTCTAATGCGACTTCCAGCTCACTCTGTAATTTCTCTACTTTTAATGCCTTTTCTGTCAAATCAGTGTTTTCTTGTTGTAGACGCTGTACTTCCATGGCAGTATCTTGAGCTTTCAGAGCAGTAGAATCGTTTTGCATAGTTTTGAAAATACCATTCAATGAATTCAATGTAGTGCCCATTGTATTGATTTTCTCATCTCTTTCTTCCAGTGCTTCCGTAAGGTTCCGCTTCTCATCGTTGAATGTTTGGGTGAGCTCATTGATTTTCATCTGCATCTCATCGCGAACTGTATCTTCTTTGTCACCAATCTCTGCAGATATCCTCAAAAACTCTTTCCTATTGTAATTCAATTGTTCCTCGTAGTCTAAAAAGATCCCTCTCAGTCCCAACCAGGATTCTCTCATTTGATCAAATGATTGGGTATATGCTAACCTTAACTTTTTTAACACATTACCCAACTCCACAGAACTAACATTCAACATATTGGTGAGTTTCTTGGCGACATCATCACAAGTGACTTTCACACATTGGCATTTGATTAATGTATCCAACCAGG
>JACLAD010010666.1_pt1 | contig 28940 bp, 21 predicted proteins | sample 8027901 | NCBI WGS metagenome assembly JACLAD01 (sample SAMN15725071, study PRJNA655200) | protist metagenome | isolation source: fluorescence activated cell sorting (FACS) single amplified genomes of... | place: Spain: Blaines Bay Microbial Observatory, Mediterranean Sea | collected 2016-07-05 | reverse complement strand
TATCAATTGCTCACTGAAGAGGTCAAATTCCCAGCCGAGGATATTATTTTCGACCCCAATGTATTTGCGGTGGCTACTGGGATAGAGGAACACAACCGCTATGGCTTAGATTTTATTGAAGCCTGCAGATGGATAAAACAAAACCTTCCCTATGCATTGATCTCTGGCGGCATCTCTAATGTGTCCTTTTCCTTTAGAGGCAACAACCCGGTTCGTGAGGCAATTCACTCGGTGTTTCTCTACCATGCAATCCGAAACGGTCTAAGCATGGGTATTGTCAATGCCGGACAGTTGGCCGTCTACGACCAACTGCCCTCCAAACTGCGCCATGTAGTCGAAGATGTGGTGCTGTATCGCAGTGATAATGCCACCGAGAATCTATTGGCGATAGCCGACCAATATCGCGGCGATGGCAGCAGCCAGACCAAAACTGAGGACCTCGAATGGCGCAATCACGACGTCAACCAAAGATTAGAACATGCCCTGATCAAGGGAATCACCACCTTTATTGAAGCGGATACCGAACAGGCACGACAACAAGCCGAAAGACCGTTAAATGTGATTGAAGGCGCCCTGATGGACGGCATGAATACCGTAGGTGACCTGTTTGGATCCGGCAAGATGTTTCTGCCTCAAGTGGTGAAATCTGCGCGGGTGATGAAACAGGCGGTAGCCTATCTGCAGCCCTATATTGAGGCGGAAAAAGATCAATCGGCCAGCAGCAATGGCAAGATCCTTATGGCGACCGTCAAAGGTGATGTCCATGATATCGGTAAAAATATTGTCGGCGTGGTTCTGCAATGTAATAACTACGAGGTGATTGACCTTGGAGTGATGGTGCCCGCAGAAAAAATACTGCAGACGGCCCGCGAGCAACAGGTAGATATTATTGGCCTATCGGGTTTGATCACCCCCTCTCTTGACGAGATGGTAACCCTGGGTGAAGAGATGCAGCGGCAGGGTTTTGATATTCCACTACTAATTGGTGGCGCTACCACCTCAAAGGCCCATACTGCGGTAAAGATCGCACCTAAGTACAGTGCCAACCAGGCTATCTATGTGGCCGATGCCTCAAGGGCGGTGGGTGTAGTCAGTAGACTACTCAGTAAAGACAACCGTGACGCATTTGTTAAAGAAATCCAAAGTGACTACGATGCTGTTAGATTGCGAACCGCCAACAGGACATCGCGGGGAACACTCTATGCCTATGCCGACGCAGTGAAACAAAAACCTCAGTTTAACTGGCGCAGCTATCAGCCAGAGATTCCTAATAAATTGGGTGTAACGGTAATCGATGACTACCCGCTAGAGACATTAGTGCCCTATATTGACTGGACGCCCTTCTTTATCACTTGGGATCTGGTCGGGAAATATCCAAAAATATTGAATGACGAGGTGGTGGGTGAAGCCGCACAGAATTTATTTAATGATGCTCAGCAATTGCTTAAAGACATTATCGATAACAAGCGCTTAACCGCGCGCGCTGTATTTGGCCTGTGGCCCGCAAATACGGTCAATCACGACGATATCGAGGTTTACTGCCATGAAGATAATAGCAAACTAGCAACTCTCCACCATATACGCCAGCAGATCCAAAAGCCTGGCGGCAGCGAAGAGCTGTTGTCCTTAGCTGACTTTATTGCACCTGCAGAATCCGGCATTAGAGACTATATTGGTGGCTTTGCCGTGACCACTGGCATAGGTGCCGATGCATTAGCCAAACAATATGAAGACAACAACGACGATTACAATGCCATTATGGTCAAGGCGCTAGCAGATCGACTGGCTGAAGCGTTTGCCGAGCATTTACATGCGCGCATTCGTCGCCAACACTGGGGTTATGCCAGCAATGAAGACCTCGACAATGAGGCACTTATCAAGGAAAAATACCGCGGCATACGGCCCGCTCCCGGCTACCCTGCCTGCCCCGATCATACCGAAAAAGCCACCCTATTTGATCTGTTAAGCGCGGAGGAAAATATTGGTCTGGCGTTAACTGATAGTTATGCAATGTCACCGGCGGCGGCGGTTAGCGGTTGGTATTTTGCTCACCCGGAGGCAAAGTATTTTAATACGGGCAAAATCGATACCGATCAGGTGGACTCTCTGGCTAAGAGAAAAGCACTATCTACTGCTGAACTGTCTCGCTGGCTAACGCCAATTCTCAATAACTAGCTAAAAGTCACTTATGTCAAAGACCAAAACAAGCAATCAAAGAAAATCTAGCTTGGCATCTGTGATTAAAAGCCTACTGGCTGCAGGTATTGGTGTGCAGAGTGATAAAAATCGACAGCGGGATTTTGAAGATGGCAATCCGCTTGTTTTTATTGTTGGTGGAATTATTTTTACCCTATTATTTATTGCAACAGTGGCCACGGTGGTTGGTCTGGTACTTAGCAATAACTAGTGTAAATAGCCCTATACAACGCCGATCCAATCAAAAAAAACCCGCCAAATGGCGGGTTTTTTAGTTATGTGCAATAGGGTTCAGAATTAAAAACGGTAAGTGCCCTGAACTGCAATATTGCGTGGGCGGTTAACAAAACCATAATAAGAGTTGCCTGCCCCACCTGTCAGTGTACTGGCCAAGGGCGTGTTACCGCCAAAGTTAACTACAGTTTCATCGGTGAGGTTGCGGCCGATTAAGGCTACTTCCCAGGTATCGCCCGCATTGGCAAGGGAGACCCGCGCATTGACCAGCGTATAGGCATCCTGCTTGGCTCTGGGATCCAGAGTTGCCGCATAGAGATACTCATCCATATAGGCAATATCCATTGATGCATCTAGATACAGAATATCGGATACTTGTCCGGACCACAGGGCGCCAATATTGGCTTGGAACTCTGGAGTATATTCTTTGCGCTGACCTTTTACATCACAAAGCCCGGGGTCGGTGGTCGAATTTGAATCCTGTCCGAAGTAGCACTGAGAGCTAGGGAACTTATCATAGTTAAAATCTAGATAAGCAGCAGAGCCAGTTAATGTCACATTATCGGTAACCGCCCAGCGACCATCAGCTTCAAGACCCTGCACAGTGGCTTCACCGGCATTGGTCACATTAAAGCCTAAGGTACCATCAAACTGTGATACCTGAAGATCTTCATACTCCATGCGATAAAAGGCTAAATTAAGTTCTGCAGCTCCATCGGCAAGTACCATTTTGGAGCCCAGCTCAAAGCTATTAACTTCTTCGGGTTTAAACTCCCAAGTACCGCTAAGAGGATTATCCTTAAGTATATTATCTGCATCGGCTTTTCCGGCATTAAGAATCTCAGGATTCGGATGAGCGTTGGAACGGGCATCAAAACCACCAGATTTATAGCCTTTGGTCCAAGTGGCATAGAGCATAGTATCTTCATTAATATCCCATTGACCTGACACCAAGGGGGTAAAGGACTCATCATCCAGATCACCATTAATCTTATCGTAGGGCTCAACACCAAATGCACTAAACATTGCATTATGGAGGGATATGCCTTTCGCCAACGCTGCATCATCTACACCTTCCGCCGTGGCTGGCAATGGAGTCCCTTGGTTTGTAATGTGCTGTTGATTGCGACTAGCATCTTTAGTTTCATCGGTGTAGCGACCGCCAACAGTTAAACGCAAATTGTCAGCAATATTCCAAGTTGCCTGGGCAAAAACTGCCCACAAGTCACCATCTTGGTCAAACTCACGCCGAGTTGACGAACCTGCTGCGTAGGTTTTTGCCATCAATTCCGCACCTCCCTTCTTTTGCTCTAGAGCCTCCACTACTTCTTGAACAGATATACTGTTCAGAGCAGCGAGTCCTGCAATTTTAGGATTGTTTGCGGGATCTGCCGTAGCGCTTAGCAATTCCCCAAGATCATCGGCCTTTGTTTGGAACACAGACTGAAGAATCGAAGGGTCGGTAACTCTTATTGAATCTTCATAATCTAAGTCATTTGTCTGATAAAACAAACCGCCAATATAGTCAACGGTATTACCCAACTCCGATGCAAAGCGGAACTCCTGACTAAACTGGCTATACTTTTCATCGCGGGTAGCATTAAATATCTCAGCCCCCGTAAAGTCACAGTCACAGAGCTCATCAAACTCGTAATCCACGTAGCCGGTAACCGAGGTAAAAGTTAAGCCATCCAACTGCCAGTCCACAGAGAGCGTATTGTTATTAACTTCATTGTCACTGGAGCTGGGGTTCATAGAACCACTGCGGTTAAGTTTCCCATCAACAGTATGGTCAATTGAACTTTTCTCCAGAATTCCATTCAAAAAATCAACATGCCCAACATCTTTAACAATCTCAAGATTACGACCCAAGGTATCAAAGGTGGCACGGGAAGTTTTAAAATTGGCAGTGATCTCCTCATTGATATCCCATCGTAGGGAGGCGCGGATAAGCTGCTCATCTTCCTGCTGCTCATCTTCGTTGGTCAGGGTATTCTTAATATAACCATCTAGACTGCGGTCCAGTATGGCGATACGGCCACTGACAGACTCAGAGAGGGGGCCAGAGAGCACCAGGCGCAGATCCTGCTCGCCGTGCTCCGGCTCGTAGAGCCCAGTGATGGAAGCCTCAAAGTCATCGGTGGGTTTTGCGGTGATTTGACTGACTGCACCGGCGATACTGTTTTTACCAAAGAGAATTCCCTGGGGACCGCGCAGTACTTCAACTCGCTCCATATCGAGCATCGGGATTCGCGCCAACTGGTCGCGACCGTAGAAGATGCCATCATTGTACATACCCACAGACTGTTCAAAACCAGAATTGATACCAGAGCTAATACCGCGGACGGTTATCGTGGTAGAAATACCGGTTTCATTGATACTGAAGTTGGGCACAAATTCCGACAGCCCCTGTAGATCGACAATCCCGGCGTCGGATATTTTCTCAGCGTCCACAGCAGCCACTGAGACTGGGACGTCTTGCAGTGACTGGGCGCGTTTTTGTGCGGTGACGACTATCTCATCGAGGGTAGCGGCAGTTGTTGCGGCCGCCGCCCCTGAGATCGCCACGGCGATTGTGAGTTTAGAAATAGTTTTTTGCATAAAATGGTTCCCCATAGTTGTATATTAGAAGGTATTACTGTGTATCCACATCATCGAGGTAATACTTCTAGTAAGTCCATTTACCTCATTTTTTGTGAAACTTTTGGTTTCGCCCGGAAACCTATAATTTATTTATGCTCCGGGTTGCACGAGTTGTTTATCTATCTGTTCTCCAGTAATTATTGAGGCATCTGTAATGGCGGCCGTGTAGGCACCATTTCTAACGAGAATTTGGGAGGCGAAAAACTTCGCCGAAGAGATCTTACACCAATAGAAATTATCATCTGATCCCTGATCAATTTTGTCCTGTGCGGCAATAGCCAGTCTGGCTAGTAGCCAATATGACAGGCTGTTGCCAAACAACATCATAAAATTATAAGCAACTGTAGACGCCTGTTCTGGTGTTGCTAAAACATAATCCAATGCATCTTGACATTGACTTATGGCATTTTCAAGGGAATTTGCCAAAAAAACTAGTTCATCTGTCTGTCGAGCTGTAACAATCGAGAGAGTCTCCTGCATCACAGTGATCAGGGTTTTTACTCCCTCACCACCATCGCGCAGACATTTACGACCGATGAAATCTAGGGCTTGAATACCGTTTGTTCCCTCATAGATTGGCAAGATGCGGGCATCACGCATATGCTGAGCGGCGCCAGTCTCCTCAACAAACCCCATGCCGCCGTGGACTTGAACACCCAGAGAGGTAACCTCCATGGACGCTTCGGTACACCAGCCCTTAACTAGGGGCGTCATAATTTCTACTAACTGCGCATTTTGGACCTGTACCTCGGGATCGCTGTGGTGCAGGGAGCGATCCTCAGCGGCGATGGTATAAAAAGACATTGCTCTGCCGCCTTCGGTAAGCGCTGACATCTGCATCAGCATGCGCTTGACATCTGGATGATGGATAATCGGTGCCCTGCCCTCAATACCTTGCACCTTGCCCTGAACGCGCTCTGATGAATAGGCCAAAGCCTGTTGATAAGCGCGTTCACTGACAGATACTCCCTGATGACCCACGGCGAGACGGGCATTGTTCATCATGCTAAACATGCACTTTAGACCCTGATTCAATGGGCCGACTAAATAGCCCACTGCTCCGCCATTGTCTCCGAAGGCCATGGTACAGGTTGGGCTGCTGTGAATTCCCAATTTATGTTCGACACCCACCGCTTTGACATCATTGCGCGCACCTAGACTGCCATCGGCATTTATTAAGTACTTGGGCACTAGAAACAGGGAAATGCCCTGATTGCCCTGTGGAGCATCAGGCAATCTCGCCAATACTAGATGGATAACATTTTCTGCCTGTTCATGATCGCCCCAAGTAATATAGATTTTCTGACCACTGACCAGATAGTGATCACCACTGGGAACTGCTTTGGTCTTAACCGCTGAAAGATCACTTCCCGCTTGGGGCTCAGTGAGATTCATAGTACCTGACCAGACGCCAGAAATAAGGTTGGGAAGATAGCTGTCTTTCTGCTGATCTGAGCCGTAAAGACTGAGGGCGTGAATCACCCCGCGGGTTAGCATGGGTAGCAAGCTAAACCCAAGGTTGGCCGACTGCAGCATCTCTTGAACCACCAGATCAACTACATTGGGAAATCCCGCTCCACCGTATTGTTGAGCTCCACTGATAGAACACCAGCCGGCCTCGACCATCTGTTGGTAGACCCCATCCAGCGCTGGCGAGGTAATTACCCGCTCATCTTGCAAGTAGGCTGGCTGCGTGTTTGCCGGCCAGTTGGTTGGGGCAACGATCTCCTCGAAAAACTTGGCAGCCTCGGGAAGAATGGCTTCAACCATTTCGCTGGATGCATCTTCAAACCCCGGCATTTCACAGTGGCTGGGATAATCAATAAGGTTGTCTAAGATAAAGGTAATTTCCTTCATTGGCGCCCTGTACACGGACATAAACTCTTCCTTTTTATTGTTGCACGCCGAAATTATGCGCGATTAAGATATTGAATTTAGCCACAGAGCATAATCTCAGGCTAATTGATGAGTAAACGAATAATCATGACTTACTGGTTCTTTTGATTAGGATTTTTCGGCGCGGACGCAGCACAATCTACTGCCAAGGTTGGCTTGCTTGCATCATTGATAAATATAGATGGAGCCGTACGCGGAGATTAGCTCGTCTGCCATTGCAGCCTGATAAGCCATAGTATCGAATTTTTGACAGCGGCCCCGATCCCAGTGTTTATAGGCAGACAAATCCATATTTTCTATATTGGTAAAAATCTCCCAAAGTATTAGACATCGCTGCGGTTCACTTGGTATTGAGCTAACCGAAAGTTGCTCCAACAGAGAAGAGAGACTTTGACCCTCAACTTCTAGCCGTAGCTTGCTATCAATATCCAGATGTAAATAGAGTGGATTTTGTCCAGAGAATGGCTGCCAACTTGATGGCCGCCCTGTAATGGGCTTACCGGTATTTGCAAAGCTCGCCCAAGCTGACATCATGCTATCCTGCATCTGTTGTCGCTTGGAACCTGCAGGATAGATATAGGAAGAAATCGGCCCAAAGCTGTATTTACCGGTGATGAACGCGATCTCCGTGCCATGGGCTGCGCCAATCACCTCCGGAAAATCAATAAAAAATGAGGCTTTTTGGTGATCCCAGTCAAAGCTGTAAGCATAGAGATCCTTATAACCTGCTGTCTGCAGGGCATTTAACACCTTATCAACCGCCTTTAGCTTCCAGGCCTGAGATCGTATTGACACCCAAAATTTATAAAGCTCTGGATTTCTGAGACGGTATACCGGTGGCAATAATCGCGTAAACGGGTAGCTCTGCTTGACAAAATATCTGTGCATACCCAGCCATAATGCAACTTCGTCTTTAGTTGAACCTGCGATAACCGGAATATTTTTAGATAATGTGGGATGGTTTAATGACGCCAGTATTCCCTGTTTGGGAATCGCTATGCCGTCGTTAGTGGCCAGGGGGATATGATCAAACTGGGGCTGCTCAAAATCATAATAAAGGTGAATGAACTCATCGGCAGGCATTGTCAAAAGATGCTCACGAAGGGCTGTCAGCGATGGCTGCACCGCAGGTTTATTCAAGGATTTTTGCGCTATCTGCCATGCACCGCGCTTAATCAGAGGGTCAAATTGCGATTTATTGTAGGCTTGGTCAGTAGAGACCGAAGTGGTGTAGCCAGACTGAGATATAGCGCGGTGAAATAGCCCCTCTGCCAGCGGACTTGCCAATAGCGCCAATACATTGTGACCGCCGGCAGACTCACCAAAAACCGTGATATTTTCTGGGTCACCACCAAATAGTTGTATATTATCCCCCACCCACTTGAGTGACTGAATGATATCCAAAAGCCCAAAATTACTAGTCTTATCCAAGCCCTGTTGAAAATCTTGAATAGCCGGATGGGTAAACCAACCAAGTGCACCCAAGCGGTAATTGATAGTAACTACCACTACATCCTGAGTGGCGACTAGTGTAGAGAAATCGTAGTAATCCTTGAGGCCTGTTGTATTGCCGCCGCCATGAATCCATAGCATCACCGGTCGCTTTTTGTCGGCGTAGTCTAGAGGCGCCTTGATATCAAGGTAAAGACAGTCCTCTGAACCCACCACGCCCTCTCCCTCAACCCCACCAAAGGTACTGGCTATCTGCACACAGGCGTTGTTATCGCGGTCTTGGATAATCTGATCAGGTGCAATTAATGGTCGCGGTGCTCGCCAGCGAAGTTCACCCAGCGGTGGTTGCGCGTAGGGGATATCACTCCAGGCAACTATTTGATTAGCGTCAGAATGGGAACGATGATTGACACCTTGCACAGAACCTGAACTCGTTGTAACTGAATACTCCAAATGGTGATACTCATCACCGGACTGTGAATCTATCCACAGGCAACCGCAAACAGTCGCGAGGGCCGACAACAGGCAGATTTTAGATATAAAGAGCATGATATTAGCTATCGGCAAGCTGTTCACCTCTCCCCTCGAGATTATTAAGCAGTACGCTAACCATACACTGATCGATCACTCAATTCAGCCTGGATGGGCTACCATCTCATCCGCTCAGATTAGCAGCATTTAGCCATTGTGAACCAACTTGGCAATGTATTATCTGTTAAAATGCAGAAATGCTTGAAAATGTATTTTTACAAACCACAGCACAGCAGAATCTCTATCGCTTGAGCTTGATTCGCGGTGTCGCATTGGTAGGACAGTTAATCGGTCTAGGCTATTTTTCGATTTTCGATCCCATTGGTTTGCCGGTAGCTACTATAGGCCTAATTTTGGCTGTCTATGGATCGATTACCGCAGCCACTTTCCAGCGCAGTCGCATGGATATACCCATCACCGATCGTGAGTTCTCTATTCATCTGCTGGTGGATATCCTATTTTTTTCAATGTTGTTGTTTCTAAGTGGTGGCGCCTCTAATCCCTTTATATCCTACTACTTAATACCAATAAGTATTGCCGCCATAACACTATCTCGCGCTTATACAGCGCTTGTTGCCCTAGTGGCTCTGGCAGCCTACAGCCTGCTGATGTTCTATAGCCTGCCCCTAGAGGCTATTGCTCCAAGTCATCACCACTCGGACATGGCAGATAACAACCTGCACATCCTGGGAATGTGGGCTAACTTTGCTATTAGTGCAGTTATTATCACTTACTTTATCAGCCAAATGGCCTCGGCCTTAAAACTTCACCAGCAGCAGATTGCCAGACAACGCGAGGCACAGCTCCGCGACGATCAATTGTTAGCTGTGGGAACACTAGCTGCAGGTACTGCTCATGAACTGGGCACACCCCTAAATACCATGCAGTTAACGGTGGATGAAATGCTGTCCCTAGCAGATCCTTCATCGCAGGATGACCTATTGCTACTGCGCCAGCAAATTGATCAATGTCGCACTACCCTCAAACAGTTACGGACAACCGCCGAGCAGTCCACATCTGGCGATTTTCCGCCTCAACCTTTAAAAACTTACTTCAACAACCTGTTTGAGCGCTGGCAACTAATGCGCCCCACACTCAAGGCTGAAATAAGCTACAAAGATACTGAGATTTCACCGCCAGAATTAAAGTTTCACCCCAGCATTGCCCAGTCAATATTAAATTTGCTCAACAATGCCGCAGATGTGAGCCCTGAATGGGTGGGCGTTGAGATTAACTGGTCTCGGGAATGGGTGCGTATTTATATAGAGGATCGAGGACCGGGCATTGCCTCTGAAGCCACTAGTGGCATGGCTACAGCCTTTGCTTCAAGCACAACAGAAGGGCTTGGACTGGGTGTTTTCCTCGCCCAGACTGCAATGGCCAGATACGGTGGTTCGCTTGATTATCAAGTACAGGCAGATGGTGGCACCCTGACCATCCTCAGACTACCTACAGAATTAAGCCATAATATCGGAACTGATTAATGAACTATCTTTTGGTTGACGATAATCCAGCGTTTATTGGCGCCCTGTCTCGCTCGCTGAATCGCCGAGGACATAACATCCACTGCGCAACGAATGGTGAGCAAGCACTGGATTACTGCCATTCGATCAGCCTAGACCGTGTGGTATTAGATTTAAAGCTAGCCGGTGAGTCGGGCTTAACGATTCTCAAGGCCATTAAACGTGCACAGCCAACCGCTGAGGTGTTGATTCTCACTGGCTACTCCAGCATATCCACTGCTGTGGAAGCGATTAAGTTAGGCGCGGACAACTACCTGTCCAAACCGGCCTCCGCAGATCAAATTATCGCCAGTTTCAGCGACTCAGCCCCACAAGAAAAAGACACTACAGCAATCTCGACCCCTTCTATTAACAGGCTAGAATGGGAGCATATTCAAAGAGTTATGGAAGATAATAAAGGTAATATATCGGCTAGCGCAAGAAGCCTAGGGATGCACCGACGAACCCTGCAACGCAAACTTAAGAAAAGACCTGTTAAAAGCTAAATCAACTCACCTCATTTTTTTTGGCCGTCAATAATTCCGCGCACTGCCGTTGGTATATCAGCAGGAATCACCACGATTTTAGCGTTAGAGGATGAAGACATATCTTTAATCGCACTAATATACTGCTCCCCCAACAGGTACATAGCGGGAAGCTCTTTATCCTGAATCGCCTCATTGACTTTACTGAGCGCGGTTTTAGTGGCTTCCGCCAGCACCACCTGAGCCTCGGCATCGCGTCTTGAGGCTTCAAGGCGACCATCGGCCTCGAGAATAGCTGCTGTCTTTTCACCATCCGCCCTGGTCACAGTAGCCCGCCGCTGACGCTCTGCAGCTGCTTGCTCTTCCATTGCCTGCTGCATAGTTCCAGATGGATTGATATCCTGAATTTCGACGGTTTTAAGGGTAATGCCCCAATCGGCTATGTCACCGGATATAGAGTCTTTTAATTTGGCTTTAATTTGATCTCTGGAGGACAGCGCATCATCCAAAGCCATCTCACCGACAATTGAACGCAGGGAAGTTTGCACTAAAGTGCGAATAGCCAGCTCATAATCTTCAACCCCGTAAACCGCTTTTTCTGGGGAGAGTATATTAATGTAGGCAACTGCATTGGCAATAATAACCACATTGTCGAGGGTAATTACCTCCTGAGATGGGATATCCAACACTATATCCTTGGTGGTTGCTTTAAAGGACACAGAGTCCACATAGGGGACAATTAGATTGAGACCTGGCGCGAGAGACCTGTGGTATTTTCCAAGCCGCTGCACTACCCATTTAGAACCCTGGGGTACCATTTTAATCCCCTTGAAGAGGGTGATGACAACCAGCAGTAAAATAAACCCAAAAACAATAAGACCTTCCATAGAGACACTCCTCTCAAATATGTTTATGCAATAATTTAATCTAGGGACCTACTCAACCAGTCTGGCAACCAGCAAGTGGTCACCGGAGATTTCTTTCACAGCGAGACGGTCGCCCAATCGGACATTCGCCTCACAGACAAATTCCCACTCATCACGACCCAATACTGCGGTGGTAAAGCGCAATTTGCCCTTGGTCGTGGCTGTGGGCAACTTGATTACCTGCCCCGCCTCACCCACTGACGACTGGCGGGCCAGTTCGCGATTATTACGATCTGCTGCTTTGGGCTTTATCAGCCAAAACCATAAGATAGCAAAGGTTACCGAACTAACAGTCCACAGCAATATTTGAAAACTTAATCCCAGACTCACTAGGGTCATAATCAGGCCCACCACAAGTGCACCCAAACCAAACCAGAGGATAGTAAAACTGGGGATAAATATCTCGCCAATAATTAGCATAATCCCCAGCACCAGCCAGTGCCAATAGACTGTTTGAATGTCCATATTAAAGACCTCTTATTGCTCAGAATTCGTTTGGATTGCCAATCATAACCTATCCATTTACAAAATTGCGCGCTCTGCCCATTACCACAGCATCTTCACGACCCGAGTCATTGCTGTAGTAGTCTGGGCGTCGACCAATTTCAGCAAATCCCAGACCCTGATATAAGCAAAGGGCGCGGTAGTTAGTGACTCTCACTTCTAGGTAAAACGCCTCGATAACCGCAGGTGCAGACTGAATTAACGCCCTGAGAAAAATATTGGCTAAACCCTGCCCCTGTCTTTCGGGGTGGATGGCAATATTATGCAACTCTGCCTGATCGGCCACTAGCACCAACACGGCGAAACCGATAACTGACTGCTTTTCCCGCAGCACAACGGTATCAGCCATTGCATTTTTAATCTGATCGGGACTCCAGGGACTAATCGCTACGCTCTGCTCAATAGCAAGCACCTCAGGGAGATCATCTGCGGACATTTTCCCAAGCTCTAATCCGTTGTCCTGCAGCGCTATATTTGCCTTGGCAAGATTCAAGCGGAGGGATGTACTCATAACTATGGGTACTCAGCCCGAGTCCGTGGATTTCAGATACCTACGGATAATTTCCCAAGCCTCACGCTTAAAGGCCTGATCTGCCAACATCTCCTGCAGCGAGGGAATGCGCAGCGCAGTGAGATTTTCAGTTACCGGCAGCAGCCCCTGGTCCACATCAGAAAGTTGCTCCGCCGAAAGCAGCCAGTCGCCTACAGATTTCCCCAGCAATAACAGGGTTTTTGTTGACCTGCTGTCAGCTCTGGCCTTGATCAGGGTAGACAAATACTCTCTTGCCTCGAGCTCACCCCCCCGCATATTTCTGTGGGGAGGCCAGCTGATCAACTCAAATTGCGGCAATGTGGCTATTTTCTGACCCATAGCCTTCACTATATTGGCGAGCAGAGATAGCTGCTGCCGATCTGGCAGATCGCCGTCTACAGCAGTGCAAATTAGCAAATCATCCGCTGGCTGCCAGAGAGCGAGAGACCATTCGACAGCTACTGACCTAGACTGGCTTGAAGCCACTTGCTCTTCAGCAGTATTCTCAGTAGCGACCTTAGGTTGATTATTAAGCAATTTGTCAGCGATTTCAGCGGCTTGGCTAGTCACTTGCGTCACAGTAGCCACTGTTTTGCCCTCAGTGCTCACAGACTTGCCAAGTTGTTCACTACCATCAGGCTGTTGCGGATCCTCAAGCTCTCGAGGCAAATACTGAACAATGCCCAGCATCTGTAAATACTGGGCACGGGTTTTCGCCTCAGAGAGGGTCGACAAACGCCTTAAACTCCGCCTAGCTGAGGATGCAGCCTACCCGGATTGCGCATCAGTGTCAGCGCATGCAGATAGGCCTTGGCGCTGGCCACCAGAATATCAGTATCAGCACCCTGACCATTGATAATCCGACCCTGCTTTTCTAGCCGAACGGTAACCTCACCCTGGGAGTCAGTGCCTTGGGTAACTGCATTGACTGAGTACAGCTGCAGGTGGGTCTCACTGTTGATCAGTTTCTCAATGGCGTTAAATATAGCGTCTACTGCACCATCACCCTGAGCTTCTGAGTCGTGCTCACTACCGTTGTAGCGAATACGGATTTGCGCCTTGGGCAACTGCCCCGATTTGGTCAAAACCTCAAGATTCACCAAGCTGAGGGCATCCTCCTCAGTACCGATTTGCAAATCGGATACTAGCGCCTGCAAGTCCTCATCAAAGATTTCACGTTTTTTGTCGGCTAAATCTTTAAATCGAGTAAACGCTTGATTTAACGCTTCCTTACTGTCAAAGGTAATGCCCAATTCCTCGAGGCGGCTAGCAAAAGCCGCGCGACCGGACAGCTTACCCAGAGACAACTTATTGGTGCTCCAGCCCACATCTTCGGCTTTCATTATCTCGTAGGTCTCACGGAATTTTAGAATGCCGTCCTGATGAATGCCCGACTCATGGGCAAAGGCGTTGGCGCCGACGATCGCCTTGTTGGGCTGGACCGGAAATCCGGTGATACTGGATACCAGGCGCGAAGCCGCCACAATCTGTGGCGTATCAATCTGTGTCTCAACCGGAAATACGTCCTTGCGCGTGCGGATCGCCATCACCAACTCCTCAAGCGAGGCATTGCCAGCCCTTTCACCCAGACCGTTGATAGTGCATTCAACCTGTCTGGCACCAGCTTTTACAGCGGATAGGCTGTTGGCTACAGCTAATCCCAAATCATTGTGACAATGCACCGAGAATACTGCACGGTCAGCATTGGGCACTGCATTGATCAGACGCTGAATCATGACCCCGTACTCCTCTGGATCCGCATAGCCCACTGTGTCAGGTAAATTGATGGTTGCCGCCCCGGCATCGATCACCGCCTCGGTAATACGGCACATAAAATCAAACTCTGTGCGACTGGCATCCTCCAGTGAGAACTCGACATCATCGATTAGACCACGAGCGATTTTAACTGCACCCACAGCCTGCTCTAATACCTGTTCCGGCTGCATTTGCAATTTGTATTTCATATGAATCGACGAGGTGGCAATAAAGGTGTGAATGCGACCCGCATTGGCGCCTTTCAGTGCCTCAGCAGCCCTTTCAATATCCCCACTTATAGCCCGCGACAGACTGCAGATACGGCTGTCTGTAACCGATCTGGCGATTGCCTGAATTGCTTCAAAGTCGCCTTGGCTAGAGATAGCAAAACCCGCTTCGATAACATCCACGCGCAACTTTTCCAGCGCTTTGGCAATGCGCACTTTTTCATCTTTAGTCATAGATGCGCCGGGGCTCTGCTCGCCATCGCGCAATGTTGTATCAAAAATTACTAATTTGTCTTTTGATTGCATCTTGTATTCCTTCTTGCAGACCCTAAAGCTACCTTGGTCTTCCCTAATCAATTGTAAAACGAATTTGCACCCAGTGCGCAGTGAATTTGCACAATTTAGGCGCAGTACAGATTATTTTATAGATAGAGTAATAGATGCCCCTCAGGGCAGGAGGAACAGAGCGACACAGCAGCGATCAGCGACAGGCGCTGATATTGCCTGAAATATCTGAGTTTGTATTGCATTCATATAATTAAACTAACAGGCTACAGTGTTAATGTCGAGCTCTTTATCAATCTGTTAGCCATTTTCAGACCAACCTATTCACCACGGCCAGAGAAAAACCCTAGGACTGATTTCTCGATACCACGAAATCTTTTCCATCCCTGCAACAACAGGGGATAGACGGCAAAAGTAATCGCCATAAGAAATAGAATACGCGGCGGATCCAGTGTTACCACCACAAAACCCATAGCGATACACAGCATCACTACAAAGGGAACCCTACCGCGCATGTCCACCTGCTTAAAACTAGGATACTTTAGGTTAGATACCATCAGCAGTCCGGCAGTTGCTGTTAACACTGCAGCCAAACCCGATAACACGGTGGTCTGTTGCAAGCCCTGAACGGACCAGATATATCCCGCGACCAGCGCCGCAGCCGCTGGACTGGGCAGGCCAGAGAAATTCTTGCTGTCAGCTGCAGACGACTGCACATTAAAGCGCGCCAGACGCAGCGCCGCACAGGAGGCATAGACAAAGGCAGCAGTCACACCCAAGTTGCCCAGTCCCGTCAGACACCAACTGTAAACAACCACCGCTGGGGCAATACCAAAAGAAACCATATCGGAGAGACTATCATATTGAACCCCAAATTCACTTTGGGTGTTGGTCATGCGCGCAACTCGACCATCGAGGCCGTCAAAGATCATCGCCGCAAATATAGCGATTGCTGAAAGCTCATAACGACCACTAAATGCCAGTAGTACGGCGTAAAAACCACTGAATAGTGCGCCAGTAGTCAGAACATTGGGTAATAGATAAATTCCCTTTTTGGTTGAGGTATTATCCACACCCGAGGTCGACGGGGCGTCCTCAAGATTTACCACTTTCTGCGGTTCGCTCTGTTTTTTCATATTAACCACTCAGCTCTGAGACTTGAAGGCAATCACTCGGACTGCAAATATTTATCTTTAAGCTTTTCAATATCTTGACTAGACATTCCCAGCCCCTGCACCAGGTAATTTTGAATACTGCCATAGCTTTGTTCAATCGCATCCAAAAAACCGTTGATATTATCTGCATGCACCGAGCAGTAGGGAATCAACCAAGAGCGATCCCATTTCTCCACCCCAGCATCACGCAGATGGCCTTCAACTATAGCAATCAGCTTATCCGAATTATAGTACTCCAAAGTCAGCAAATAATCCTCAACAATAGTCTGCCGCGGGATGTCCAGCGCCGCCAGAACAAGCGCTGCAGCCATACCCGTTCGATCCTTTCCCGCAGAGCAGTGAAAAACATCTACTCCGCCATCAGTATCAAGTAAATACCGCATAAATCGACTATAGGCTGGAATAACTGACTCAATACAGTTGCGGTATGAATTTACTACCAGGTTATGCGAGGTCTCTGCAGACATTGCCCCGTCAAAGAGAAATTCCCAAAATCTTGATATATCACCGATGGAAATTTGATAATCATCAATAATTTCTACGCGCACCGGCCGGGTTGGCGACTGTGATTGTTCCTGCTCGCGACGAAAATCATGGACTCGACTGACACCTATAGCCTCCAGCGAATCTAGATCTGTATCGGTGAGCGCCGCCAGATGCCCGCAACGCAGTAATTTTCGCCACTTGAGGGTACGTCCATCGCGACTGCGATAACCACCCAGATCGCGAAAATTTATACCGCCATCCAAGGGGACTAATCTTGAAAAGGTTTTATTTTCCATTATCGGACCCTTGTATCCATTAGCTGAGGTCTCAATTTAATAAAACGGCCCAGTAAAGGGCCGTAATAAATCAATTCCACCAAACGAAGATTTTTAGTTTTTGTCCTTATCCACTAGGGCATTCTGAGTGATCCAAGGCATCATCGAGCGCAACTCAGCACCCACCTTTTCAATGGGGTGAGCGGCATTATTGCGACGGTAGGCAGTCATTGACGGATAGTTTAGCGCACCCTCAGAGATAAACTTCTTGGCGTATTCGCCATTTTGTATATCTTGAAGAGCACTGCGCATAGCGGCGCGGGACTCATCATTGATAACCTTTGGCCCGGTCACATACTCGCCGTATTCAGCATTGTTGGAGATCGAGTAGTTCATATTGGCAATACCGCCCTGATACATGAGGTCAACGATTAACTTGAGCTCATGGAGGCATTCAAAATAGGCCATCTCGGGCGCATAGCCTGCCTCTGTCAACGTTTCAAAACCAGCTTTAACCAGTTCTACTGCACCGCCACAAAGCACTGCCTGCTCACCGAATAGGTCGGTTTCAGTTTCATCTTTAAAGGTAGTCTCGATGATTCCAGTGCGACCGCCACCCACGCCTGAAGCGTAGGACATAGCCACAGATTTTGCATTACCTGATGCGTCTTGATAAACCGCCACCAGATCGGGAATACCACCGCCATTCACAAACTCATTGCGCACGGTATGACCGGGTGCCTTGGGAGCGATCATAATCACATCCAAATCTGCACGGGGAACAATCTGGTTATAGTGGATAGCAAAACCGTGGGCAAAGGCCAGCGTGGCGCCCTGCTTTAAGTTGGGCTCCAACTCTTCTCTGTACAATTGGGACTGGAACTCATCGGGTGTGAGAACCATCACCAAATCCGCGCCGGCTACTGCACTGGGCACATCGGCCACTTTGAGCCCAGCGGCCTCTGCTTTGGCGACAGAGGAAGAACCTGAACGCAGTCCAACGGTCACATCAACACCGGAATCTTTGAGATTGTTGGCGTGGGCATGACCCTGAGAACCGTAACCTATAATTGAAACTTTCATCCCCTGAATAATTGAGAGATCAGAGTCTTTATCGTAATAAACTTGCATCGATTTCACCTAGTTAATAGTTAAACACGTAAAAATTTGTCACCACGAGAGATACCAGAAACACCGCTTCTGACTACCTCCATAACACCTATCTCTCGCACCGCTTCAATAAAGGCGTCTAGTTTGTCGCTGTCGCCAGCCAGTTGCACAGTGTAGGCCGAGGATGTCACATCAATAATATGGCCACGAAATATCTCCACGCAACTCTTTAATTCGTTGCGCACCTCGTTACCCACCGCCTTTATCTTGACCAGCATCAGCTCGCGCTCAATATGCGCACCCACAGTCAGATCCACTACTTTAATCGTGTCGATCAGTTTGTGCAGCTGCTTGACCATCTGCTCTGCCATTTCGTCATCTCCCTGCGTGGTCAGGGTCAGACGAGACAGGGTATCATCATCGGTAGGAGCAACTGTCAGAGTGTCGATATTATAACCTCTCTGGGCAAACAATCCGACTACTCGCGAAAGCGCACCAGACTCGTTTTCTAACAATATGGAAATAATGCGTTTCATTAGGTTTTCTCCGTCTTGCTAAGCCACAAATCACGCATCGAGCCCCCGGGCACCTGCATCGGGTAAACATGCTCGGCTTGATCGACACAGATATCCATAAATACCACGCGGTCTCGCAACTCAAAGCACTCGCGCATTTTTGCTTCCAAGTCCTCATATCTGGTCACTTTCATACCCACATGGCCATAGGCTTCGGCCAGGGCGACAAAATCCGGCAGAGATTCCTCATACAGACTCTGAGAATAGCGGCTGCTGTAGTTCATATCCTGCCACTGACGCACCATTCCCAATGCCGAATTATTGAGATTGATAATCTTAATTGGCAACTTGTACTGGCTGCAGGTGGACAGCTCTTGTATACACATCTGAATACTGCCCTCACCTGTGACACAGGCCACCGGCGCATCTGGAAATGCCAACTGCACACCCATAGCGGCAGGCAAACCAAAGCCCATAGTTCCCAAACCACCGGAATTAATCCATCGCCGTGGCTTATCAAAAAGATAGTACTGGGCGGCAAACATCTGGTGCTGCCCGACATCAGAGGTGACAAAAGCCTGTCCATCGGTAACCTGATACAAGGTTTTGATCACATCCTGTGGCTTTATCAGATCGCCACCACTGGGCGCATAGCGATTTGCCGTATAGATTCCCTTGTCATCCCGCCACTGGTTAATCTGTGTCCACCAATTTGCCAGCGCCTCTTTATCAGGCTCTGTATCGAGCTCACCAGCGATGATCGACATTTCTTTGAGCACAGCGCTACAGGTGCCGACAATTGGAATATGGGCATTAATATTCTTTGAAATCGATGTGGGGTCTACATCTACATGGATAATCGTCGCTGACGGACAGAACTTTTCCAAGTCATTGGTCACCCGATCATCAAAGCGCGCACCCACCGCAAATATCACATCCGCATGGTGCATTGCCGTATTAGCTTCATAGGTACCATGCATACCCAGCATGCCCAGATACTGGGCGTCAGTAGCCGGATAGCCGCCAAGTCCCATCAAGGTGTTGGTCACTGGGAAATTTAGCTTCTGCGCCAAGTGTGTGAGCTGTTGAGCTGCGTTGTCCAAAATAATACCGCCGCCGGTGTAGATCACCGGCCGCTTGGCTTCCACCAGTGTTTTAACGGCGCGACGAATCTGTCCACGGTGCCCCTTATCGGTGGGCTGGTAGGACCTCATCTTGATATTGGCTGGCCATTTGTAGGCGATCTTGTAGTCGGGATCAGTAACATCTTTGGGAATATCGACAACTACAGGGCCGGGTCTGCCAGTTGAGGCAATATAGTAAGCCTTGGCAATGGTTTCAGCGATTTCCTCCGTGCGAGTCACCAGGAAGCTATGCTTCACAATAGGACGAGAAACGCCCACCATATCGGTCTCTTGAAAGGCATCTTGGCCGATTTTGCTCATGGCAACTTGACCGGAGATCACCACCATGGGAACCGAATCCATATAGGCAGTGGCAATGCCAGTAATCGCATTGGTTGCCCCGGGCCCCGAAGTAACCAGAACTGTGCCCACTTTGCCAGTAGAACGAGAAAAACCGTCCGCCGCATGGACTGCAGACTGCTCGTGGCGAACTAGAAGATGATGGACATCATCTTGACGAAAAAGGGCATCGTAGATATGCAGCGCTGCACCGCCCGGATAACCCCAGACAGTTTCAACGCCTGCATCTTTGAGGGCGCGAATAACGATTTCACCGCCAGACATCATGGTTGGCATTTGCTGTTCCTCCTATGTTTTAGGGATCACTCCCAGGGGCAACACGGATTGGAACATCGCAAGGGATACCGCTATGGCGGTTGTAGACAGTCACACCGATAAGTGCCTTGACTGTTTGTAGTGCTAGGGTAGTAACACTATCTCTTTTGATGACCAGTGACATGGGTTGTGCCTACCTGGTACTTGGAAAAAATCAGCCAAGTTATGGCCGAATTGGGCGCAATCTACCAGTTTTACAGCATTAGTCAACCCTAATTTTAAGGTGATCAGTGGCTTTTGTAGTCCCGATTAGACATGAAAGTTAGATTATTGGTGGATTTTTAGTGGGGTTGCCGACCCCTGCACTTCTTTCATTGCGATAATTTAGCTGTTAAGTATGGGCATAAAATCCCTAGAACAGATAGAACTGCCACCCCATCCCCCGCAGCATTAAACTGCTAGAAGAAAAGCGTGAGAGTCATTTTTATATGATCATCAGCGGCCAGGCCCTGTAGAACATCCCGCGGATCATCCGTATTAAAAACTCGCGCCTGGAGCGAAAATTTTGAACTTTTAAAGGCTCTTTGACTGAATTCAAACACAGCGCCACGGGTTTTGTAATCCAGATCATAATTAATGGCCGCTAGCAGCTCTCCACCCTGGGTATTGTTGAACAACCAGCGTGCACCCAAAAACAGATCGTCCTGTATCCCAGAGACTGCATGCTCTTTCTGCTCATCCCAACCATATTCAAAAAAAATGGCCAAATCGCCGCCTTTATGTAGGTTGTATGCTGCATATTCCACGCCCAACTGGGCGGCAAAATCTTGATCTCTGCGATGGCGGCGCCAGCGCGCCTCCCACTTGTAGAGCCAGTTGCCGCGAGTGAACTGGGTGTCGACACCTATCTGCGTGATCTGCGGGTAATAAGGGCTTGCACGCGGATTTTGACCTTGAGTCAAATTGGCGGTGGGTATTAACAATACCGGGTCTCGGCTAGTACCCTGAAAGAGGTAAATGCCCAGGTCAGCTGACCCCAGCACATGACTCCAGCGAAGCGCAAAGTCAGTATGACGATAACCTTGACCGGACTGGTATTGAACTTTTTTTGTATCGACGGGCACTGGGGCCCTCAGCCGGCCCTCAACACTGGGAAAAGTGCGCTGCCTAAAGCCGGGCAGCAGCAATAGATCCATATTGCCCCAGGGTCTGAACAATGACAGATTGATCATTGGCTGGCCCAATTTGGCTTCGCCATCAATATCCGCAACCAGGTCGGTCTGATTTACTATATCAACCAAGTGATTAAATTCTGTCACACCCCAAAAGACCCTGCCGATACCGGCACTAATCTCCCAGTGATCAGAGGTGCGCGTCCAGATCAACTCACGGATATCAGCGTAAGTTCGTGAATGATCATATTGATCAATACTTAGATAGGGGACAAAACTTAAACGGTCCCTGCCTTGGTTCCACTGCCATTGAGAATTGGATTGAAAGAGGAAAGATTGATTTGAAGTATAGTCCTGTTCAGGGTATAGACCCTGCTGATTATAGAGATGCAGCTGGGCGCTCAGTTCACCACTGTGTCGGGAATAAGAGCTGGCATCTGTCGCATGGGATACCATTAACAGCACCCACAACAAGCGGAATTGAAGACCATGCAACAAAGTCAGTATGCTCGCTTTAAAACATTTTTGTGGAAGTCGCGGTCACTGAGTCCGGTATCAAATTGATAGTGATGATACTCAAGAGTGGTACTTTTATTTGTCTGGTGATTTTGCATATGCACTATTTTCGGGCGCCAGTATTTGTCTAAATAGAGCGAGAAATCACTGCTTATAAGGGTTTTAAGTAACTGATTTTGCTCATCGTAATAATCGATTTTCCAGATTCGTGAATGCGCTTGATCCTGCCATACCAAGCGCTTGGAGTAACCAGAATTTTTATCAATGGGGATTTGTTCTACGACATGACAGATACCGCCTTGGCAACTTTCATCCCTCATGTATTGATACTGGTACTTTGCTACTTCAAAAGATGACAGGTCCTCGTAGGCAAATTCGGACCCCATAAATGCACCCGCTCTGCTAGCCGAGGCAATCCGCTTGACACGCTTGAGTGCCGGCAGATAAATCCACTGCTCATCATCCCTGTCGATATGGGAATAACTGAGAAATGCACTGCCCTTGATATCCATGGGGCTTTCAAAAACAAAGAGGTTTTTGTCGCCATCGCCAACTGTTTCTTGAGATTTAACCCGCAGTTCCCTCGTAGTTTCACGCCCCACTGCATCCCGCAGTTGCATACTCATTTGCACCTGCATATCCACCCATCCGCGACTTTTGTTCTTAGCCTTAATCGCAAGCTCAAGACCGCGATCTTGATTCTGCTGCAGTTCCTGCGCCGCCACCGGAGCAAAGTTTAGTATTGATACCCACAACAGTGAGAAAATCATCAGTCGAACCATATCGAATAAGCCTGCCAAATCACCAGCTGAACACCATTTCTACAACTGACTTTAGTTCAATATGTCAGTACATACAGAATTTTCGCAGTAATTTCCTCACAAAAAAAATTCTATCGTCTATACTGAAATTGAGCAGAGCAGTGGCAGTATTCCCAGCCGCCAAAATTTAGAAGGGGTTCTTAATATGCATCAGGTTTACATTACCGGCGCATCAGCCTATTTGCCTAATGAGGCGGTCAGCAATGATGAAATGGAAGCAGTATTAGGCAAGATTAACAATCAACCCAGCATTTACCGTGCGGGAATTCTAAAACGCAATGGCATCAAGCAACGATACTATGCACGCAAAGACCGCAGACAAACCCACCTAAATGAAGAGCTGGCAGCCAATGCTGTCAAGGATCTCCTCAACCACAAAAATATGGCAGTGGCTAGTATCGAAATGCTGGCAGCGGGCACCACGGCCGCTGATGTAATGCTGCCAGGGTTCGCCTCAATGCTCCACGGCAGGCTGGGAGGCGAACCGATGGAAGTTGTCTCCGGAGCCGGTATTTGCTGTGCCAGCATGATCGCCTTTAAAGCAGCTTTTAACGCTCTGCGCTGTGGCGACCATAATAATGCCGTTGTTGTGGGCTCTGAGCTGTCCAGCGCAGGCATGAAGGCATCAAGGTTCAAACGAGAATCAGAAATCGCCGACCTGCGTGAAACAGAAAATGACTCATTTAAATTCTTCAACGCAGATTTTCTGCGCTGGATGCTGTCCGATGGTGCCGGTGCATGGTTGCTCGAAACCGAGCCTCGGCCCAATCAACTATCCCTGAGAATTGACTGGGTGAGACTGTGCTCCTACGCCAACCAGTATCCAACCTGTATGTATATGGGAACCTCTAAAACCCAAAATCTCTCGCCATCAGATTCCTATCTATCCTACGACACCTATGCAGAGGCAGAAGCTGAGGGGTTGATGATGGTTAGGCAGGACACTCAGCTACTCCCAATTGGCCTTGTGGGCTCTGTGGTTGCTCAAGCAAAAAAACTGACTGAACAGGGTCTAATCGTTCCTCAAAATATCGATCACTTCTTACCACACATCAGCTCAATGATAGCATTTAAACCTATGCACAGTGCGCTGGCTGAGGTGGGTGTGGAAATTCCCACGGAACGGTGGTTTACCAATCTAACCACCAAGGGCAATACCGGCGCTGCCAGCATTTTTATCATTTTAGAGGAGGCCCTCAATTCTGGGCTATTTAAAGAGGGTGACCAGATTCTAATCATGGTACCTGAATCAGGCCGATTTATGTCCTGTTACGTCCATCTCACCTGTGTAGCCAACTAACTCATTAATTGAAAGATTGAAAGGAAGAGACATTCAGAGGATAGAAAAATGATCGTTAACCCCCATGCTAGCAATAAGCAAGCCACAGATACCGAGATTGAAAGCGCTTTGAAACAAAGCCCCCTAGGTGAGGAATTCGCTAAAACTGACAACAAAATTACAAGCTTTCTGGCCAACCAGCTGGCTATGGTCTGGTTGGACTTCAACCGTCGTCTAGCTGAGATTCCAATAGTGAAGAAAATTGAAAACGGCACCTTAACTCGAGAGGATTATATGATTCTACTGCTCAATATGCGCCAACAGGTAGCAGAGGGTGGACGCTGGATATCCAGAGCCGCCTCCAGCATGGAGAGCGATGATCTATTCCCCTTCCGCTCAATGATGATTCAACACGCTTACGATGAGCATCGGGACTATCAGATGCTGGAAAAAATGTATGTCGGTCTCGGCGGCAGCCTGCGAGAAATGAAGCAACGACCACGCAATATCGGCTCTGAGGCACTCACCTGCTATATGTTTCACCAAGCCTCTAAAACTGACCCATTACATCTATTCGGCGCTATGTTTATTATCGAGGGGCTGGGATCATGCAAAGCCGGCGAGTGGGGAAGTGCTATTCAAAAGACTCTAGATCTCGAAGACAAGGATATTATTTTTATGCTCTACCATGACGAGCACGATGGCGATGATCACTATCAAAAGCTGCGTCTGGCTCTCTCACTACCTTTAATCACCCAAGAAATCGCTGTAGAAATTGTTAAAACCGCCAAAATGGTGGCGCGCCTTTACTGCTTGCAGTTGGAAGAATTGGACAACTATTGATCTGGCCACATCGTGTTGCATACCCAGGAAACAGCTTTGGATAGAGCTCCAGTGAATCTTCTCGAATCCCAAAGGCGACTAGAGCAACCGGACATTAACGATATTATTGAATCAGATAGGCTCTCTCCTCTATCTCCAGGTTGGCGCAGTTTGCAACACGCTGACAACAATCGCTGGACTAAACGCTACCTGCTGCCAGCAATCAAAGTAACCTGTCTGCTGGTCAGTTGGATCGCCCTACTCTTCAAGCGCTTAATCCCCCTGCCGATTGGATCGGAGCGACTTTTAAACTGGCTCAGTCAGGTATTTATGAAGTACTTTGTCTCCCCAGAGGCTCAGGAAATGCTTTACCGTCACTTCTCCGTAGAGAATGCGCTAGTACACTTTGCGATTCAAAACAGTGGGGCTAAAGATATACAGTTGGTGACCTTGAGACCCAATAGCCCAGAGCAACTCGGGAATGTGGCGGGAACCAATGCGACCCTGATGCATGACAGGATTATTTTGAACCTGTTTGCCGATCTCGGCAAATCACAGGATGCAGACACAACCTCTAAACGACAATTGTCGGATATGGACTTTAGCGCACTGCAGTTGCCTGAATTTAAGATTTACAGTAACAACCCAGGCCGACTTCTCAATCTGGACTTTGAATCCAGTCTATACATTACTGTGATGGTAATCGCCCTGTGCTTTACTTATAAACAGTTGGAGAATGCCGTCGGCTCTCTGTTTCTAGATAGAAGCCTTATGCAATTCTTGGCCAATCTGACTGGCATCAATAACTTTAGATTTTGGGCTCTATCTGCACTGGGAGAGCACCCACATATCCCTCTAGATCCGGCAGATTACCTGCACCGACATATTCTTATCCACGAGTATGCCTACTACCAACTACAGCAACTGCAAACACAGCAGCAGCCAGTCAGCAAACAGCGATAAAGGCATCAATTTTGTGGTGGGATAAGGTTTATACGCGGCTTATAACCACCTATCCCAAATACTGCCTGGCCTTGGTTGCAATCCTCACCCTAGCATCCAGTTTTGTGGTCAAAGATATTCGTATCGACAATAATTTTGCCGCATTATTCGCCACAGATAGCGAGGAAATGGCCTTTCGCCATCTGTTTAGAGAGACCTTTAGCGCTGATGACAACCAGTTGATCGCTATTCTAGAGCGAAAAGATACCCGCGATACGGCACTGATTAAACTGGTAGAAAGCATCTCCAACCGCATTGAAGAAATTCCGGGGATCGAGAGAGTTCTATCGGCGACTCACAGCTCCGTACTTTGGACTGAGAACGATGATATTTATGTTGACCCCCTGTTTGGTAGTAACGTCAACACGGATAAAAGCTTTGCCGCGCGCTTGGCGCAACTAACTAGCTCCACCTTAGGCGGAGGTTATTTGGCCAGCGAAGATGGCAATTACTTTCTTATTATTGGCGAAATGTCAGCTAATCTAGACGATCTGGAAAAAATCCAAATGCCGGCGGAGCAGTTTCGTTACCAAATTGAGAGCCAAGTTAAAGACGCTGATGAGGATATTCCAGTCTATTTTGCCGGGCTGCCACTGACGCGGATTGCCGCCATAGAATCGATGCAAAGGGATCTGCTTAGATCCACACAACTCACCGCACTGGCACTGGCAGCACTGTTATTTATTATTTTTCGTCACTGGCTTTTGGTAGTCCTGCCATTGCTCAGCATAGGCGCCGGCGTTGTGGTGACCGCGGCTATTATTCGCCTCAATGGTGACGATCTTAATCAGATGACTATTATCTATCCAGTTTTACTGATGGTAGTCACCATCGCCAATGCAACCCATTTGTTACACCGTTTCTTGAGGGAGTACCAGTGTTCACAATGTCTTGAACAAGCCGTGGCGGTCAGCGGCGCCAAGATCGCTAGAGTGAGCTTCCTAACCGCCATGACCACCGCCATTGGATTTGCCTCGATGCTGATCGCAGATATGCAAATCCTCTACAGTTTTGGCCTGTATCTAGCCCTTGGCGTTGTGGTGAGCTTTATCATCCTGTGTGTGTTTATACCCACTGGCTTGATGGTATTTTTTAAGCCTAGTCGCGATCCATCCCTAGCGTTGCAGGCTCTGGGTAACCAAAGGCTGCTTCCCTCAGCCTTCTTTAAAATCTGTATTGCCCGCAAAAATGCTGCCCTGTTGCTCGGCATAGGACTGTGCCTACTGAGTTGGTCGCTGTGGCAGAGTCAAGATGCGCAGTATGACTATTCCATAAACAAGATGCTAAATGAACACAGTGATATAGCCACAGGCAATCGCCTGATGGATAGCAAACTGTCAGGGACCCTGCCCATTGAAGTCAGCTTTCTTTCACCACAAAAGGACGCTTTTAAGCAGCCGCAAAACCTACTTAAAATTGCCCAATTTAGCGACTGGCTGCAACAGACCTATCCTTTTAGAACACCGGTCAGTCTGGCCAGCGGGGTTCTAGAACTCAACGAGGCATTTAGTGGAGAAAGGAGTCTGCCCGACAGCAGTGCAGCCATTGCCCAGTTGCTGCTAGTGGCCGAAAGTGCGCCAGATGCGCCTATTGCGCAGATTGCCAATCACGATTTCTCCCACACTAGATTGCGCACCTCCACTGCAGATCACGGCAGTCAGTACGTGATGGCATTAAAACAGGCAATTGATCACAAGGGCGCAGAAATTTTTTCCAACAGCCAAATCAGAGTGCAAATGACCGGTGAGGCTCCCGCCGGCTACAGGGGAATAAATTTATTGGCCCAAGAACTAATTCAAAGTGTGCTGCTAGCGCTGGTAGTGATTATTGTAACCATTGGCATCGCCTTTAGAAGCCCAACTATGGCGCTGGCCAGTGTGTTCCCCAATGTGTTGCCTATTATGATCGGACTGGCTCTCTACAGTCTCACCGGAGAAAAGCTCAATCCCCTACCCGGCGTAGCCTTCTGTATTGCCATAGGTATCGCCGTCGATGACACTGTGCATCTGCTGGCGCGCTATACTGAACAGCTACACAGCAACAAAAATCCTCATCAGGCTATGCTGGCCGCGCTTGAACAGGTTACACCTGCCCTATTTCACTCCAGCATTATCTTGGTCAGTGGGTTTCTGATATTTACCCTATCTGAATTCGAGTGGAATCAACAACTGGGAATCCTGGGTGCAGGACTGGTTTTACTGGCGTTTATCAGCGATATTATTTTTACTCCGGCAGTGATTTGTTTTTTCTCAAGGTCGGTTAGTAGCTGTAGTTGAAGAAGACACCCATAATTCTCGGTGAATTATTTACCTGACAGCGCTGTGCTCCCTCACCAAGTTCACTGTTAGTGCCACCTAATTCACCTGCTATGGGTTGTAGAAAAATTGTCTCACAGTAGGCTTTGTCCTCGAGATTTTTCACGTAGAACACAGTCTCAAAGTGATCGTTGGAAAGTCCCAATCGCAGATTTATTAAGCTGACAGCATCTGCCTCACTCTGCGGATTGTTATCGGAATTATCACCTATATTCTGATCACCTACATACTGGTACTCGCCACGCAAAAACCATTCAAATCCCGTATCAAAGAAGTTATCTCGCCAATCTGCCACTAATGAACCTTGAAATTCTGGTGAAAAGTGCGGTCGCGTACCAGAGAGATCCTGTGGATCAGATTGCCCAGGCAATGGCGATGCCTGCTTAAATGAATCAAATTTTGCATCCAGTGTACTAAAACTACTTGTCAGGGTTAACTCATCTAGAGGCTTGTAGTTTATATCGGCTTCCAAGCCCTGCTGAGTGCGCTGACCTGCATTGCGCACAACAAAACTGGTACCATCAAACGACCTATCTTGAAAATCA
>JACLAD010001892.1_pt1 | contig 29000 bp, 20 predicted proteins | sample 8027901 | NCBI WGS metagenome assembly JACLAD01 (sample SAMN15725071, study PRJNA655200) | protist metagenome | isolation source: fluorescence activated cell sorting (FACS) single amplified genomes of... | place: Spain: Blaines Bay Microbial Observatory, Mediterranean Sea | collected 2016-07-05 | reverse complement strand
CGACAGTAGCCATTTCCAGTTGTTCGCGTTCTTCAAAGCGTTGTTCTAGATCTGCTGCCCGTGAAGCTAAACGGAAATTTTCTGCACTTGTTGCCACTTGCATAAAAAAGTTTGCGGCAACTGACTTAACCGCAATTTGCTTTCTCTTTCTTCGTATGTAATGTTTGAACACGCTTTGTAGGTCCCGTAATAGACGGCCACTTCGCTTCTCATTTTCTCTACTCTTCAGCAGTCGTCTTTGGACTGCTTGCAGTTGTGCAGTCATAGTTTCGCCCAAATTTTTTGCTTGCTCTGATTGTTCACGCATTGCATCAGTTTTCCACTGTTGTTTCAGTGAAATTGTCAACATGTCCTGGTACTCGTTCGTTAGAACAGCGTTCAGAGCTGTTTCCGCACCTGCCACACCTAGCCACATTTCGTGCGTCGCTGCTGCTACTGAGCTCTCTCTGCACCATCTATCACTAAGATCCTCGTATCTTCCTTTCCATCGACTCGCTCGAAATTTTTCTGCGCTCTCGCGGATTTCACAGAGATGCAGGCGCGCTCTTGTGTCTTCGAGCTCCCTAATCAACCCCTTGCGAAAATCTTGTTCTACATAACGGAGACCGACCATTGAGGTTAGCAGCTGTTGAGCCCCAACGTGATTATATTTCTTTCGTATTTGGCGCTCTGCCGTTTTCACATGAATTTCTTTTGCGCGAATAGCATTCAGGTAAGCCCTACATGCGGGATCTGTAGTCGTGTTTTCTTCTTTTAAGCCATCAGTTCTTGGCACGTAGACCCGAGTAAAACCCTCGCTTTTGATTTCTTGTGCCCTTTTCCAGTATTTAAGGGTGAAGGCTCTCGGATCCTGAGTAAATGAGCGAATAGGCCTCCCCACACTACGCAGGTACTCAATTATGATTCCCTCCCAAATTAGATCAAGAAGACGTTTGAAATCGTTCTCCCCACCCTGGAGGTGCATTTGAAACAATTTTGCTATCCGACTGCCCTTGCTCCGATTCTGGTGCATACCTAGTGTCCCACACAATATGCGGATTTCATTGTCATTGTGCATGTCCAGAAGAGCCTTCATTCCATTCCGCATCTCCACAGGAACGTGGCTTCGCGCCTTTTGTTTGTTGTTCGACTCTTCAGTTGCTTTATCTTTCACAACGATTTCAGTGTTCTCGGGCACGGGTATTCCTCCTATATGCAGGTGCTTTTTATGTACCAACGGCTTCAACATTTTGCCCCAACTGTGGTAGCACTACAGTACAGTAGTTGTGCTATAGCACTACTGCGGGCCGTCGTAGTTGCTCTGTACTGTTTGAAAGGTTGGCAGAAAAGGCTGGCGCAACTCTCCCCCGAAAAAAATGGTGGCAGTATCAAAGAAAGTTTGATCACTTTAGCAGCAATCGCCGTTGCTTTATTTCCCTTTCAAAACGTGGCGCAGTCTCTCCACAGCTCACAAGTCGATGCGCTGGGGTGCATGTCCCCCGGAGACGCCCAAACTTCACGGGAGCAAAAGTTCCGGTGAGCCCTCGGGAGAATAAAAGTGGAAAATGACACTCCGTCAAGACATTCATGGAAATCATCGAATAAAACACACTTATTTCGAGTCAAAAAAAGAAAATTACTTTTAAAGCATCATGGTGTGTCAATTTGAGTTTTGACACACTGGAACCCACCATCACTTCTCCGCTAGCAGGCAACGATCAGATTTGCGCAAATATTGATTTGCTTCTCTTTTCAGCCAGGGTCGTATTCCCGGCAATGCCTCAAATTTAAATTGGAAATTTAACACGGGAATCGAAAGAGCTATTGTAATAATATGTGGAATCCTCAGTTTCTAAATCGTCAGTATGACGGGTGTGGTGTGGTACTCACTTCATATCTTCCTACCGTACAGCGTCGTACCTGTACGTAATAGCCGAACATGTCCGCTGCAGCCACCACAGCACCGCAGGAATATGGCGTAAGTGGCGACAGAGACGTATCACCTTATCCACCTGCGGTTCCCCTGATGCGGGAAAGGGCTTCCCATCAGGCGTCAAAGAACCCCACCGGGTGGACCCCCGATGCTGGAGCTTCGAGGTCATTCGTTGGGAACGGGCATAGTGGGCTATTGTCTTCCCAGGGTGGAAGTACCTACACAGCCAGTGACCTTTCGCCAGTCGTGGTGCGAAATTCGAACAGATCTAATCATGCAGAGCACAATCGGGGAGCTTCCACTGCGAATGATGGTCCCTATGCTGCTTATCAGAAACAGATAGGTCAGAAAGTTCCGTTTAGCGATTTTCTGCAGCAGTGGAGGAGCAAAAAAATCCACCTTGACAGTATACGAAATATGGAGAGCCACGTTCTTAATGATGTAAAAGCACACCGGAGAAGGGTGAAAAAGTTTGAGAAATACTTCCATAATCCAGAGCTGCACGAGAAAGTAAAACAATTCGAAAGAAACAAACTCCGAAGAGAGAACAAGAGTATTCTGAAGAGACTCTTTCAAGTGACAGTCATGGAGACAGAAATAAGTGCTGCAAACAACCCAGTGAACCGCTTAGGGCTCCTCAAGAAAAGACGCGCGCGGCAGAAAGCAATTCGGGAGTCAAATCAGCAAAAATTGAATTACATCAATTCTGAAAACAAATTGCTTCTCCGACGACTGAAGAATGTTAGGGGTAGTTTTGATAGAAAGAAAATGAAGAGCGACTACAAGCGGCATATAAAACTCCGTGACGCGATGAGGAAAGTTGATAACCCGCAACCGAATCGAAGTGGACGAAAGAGGCGCCGGCGGCGTGGGAAAATACCTAAGCTCGCTGGAAGTGGACAAAATTTCTCCACGAGCTTACCATCTTTACATGCAAATGCCTCAATAGCGCGCAAAAGCATTGAAAGTGCAGTGGAACGGCAGATGTCTGCGTATCAAGAACCGCAGCAGGCTATGGTCACAATTGACGGTCGTCGAAGTTTAGTTAGGAGTTGGAGGGATGTCGAAGGCTTTTCCTTTCAACTAAACGATCCTGAAACCGGAGCGCAGCGCACCTTGCATCTCACAGACGATGAGGTTGAGCAACTGGCCATGCGTTTTGCGGAGTTAAACGGGATGCCGAACGCAAAGAGATTGATTTATTTGACAAGCAAGCTACCAATTCTTTTGAGCGCAAAGTTTTAGTTACTGCTTCAAAAGCACCGTCTCTCTCATTTTTTGCACTCAGTGCTCGACTGCAGCACATACACTTGTGATTCCGCTAGACGACTAGCTAGCACTACTGCTGCAGTATATTATTATTGCATGGTGATTGCGTAATTCATCCCACGTCGATAAAAAATCATGCTCTCTTCTTATTTTCTTGCTCCTCCTTATTCTCCAACTTCCTTTACTTCCGTGCATCGTCCTTGCCAACTCCTTCGAATGTGATGACGACGATGCGACCATCATACTCATATCATACTGTACGATCAAATGGGTGAATTTTAATTTTGACTTTACGGGCATGACCACAGCATAGTAGAATAGGCGTCCATGAGAGATGAAAACGAAGGGAGTTATTTTTTGATATATTAAGGAAGTGATACGTGATACAGATACAGTAGTGATAGTGATAGTGATAGTGATAGTGATAGTGATAGTGATAGTGATAGTGATAGTACAGTAGTAGTAGTTGCAAGTAGTGATAGTGATAGTGATAGTGATAGTGGCAGTGACAGTGACAGTGACAGTGACAGACAAGAAATTTAATAATTTGAATGAAAGCTTTTCGTTATCTAACAATAACATGGCATGGGTTTCATGACGTGTTTCGAGGGGAGCCAAACAAAATAACCTCAGCGGCAGTCAAAGGTTTTGTGATTTCAAGGCCCGGTGGAGACATACGATCCAGCAGATCTTTCAAGTCGTCTGCGGTACCTGCAGCCAGCTGGCCTCCAGGATGACGTACAGCCCCGCTTTCCAAGAGCCCACGAAGACGATATACCTCTTTTCGAATTGCAATTCCTGGTTGCTGCTCGAATACAATGAGGGGAAGCCAACGAGAATAAACGCTGTGAAGGAGATCAGTATCACCTGATGCAGAAGCGTTCACCATCATCTGCAGTGCCTCTGGGAACGCGAAACCAGTCATAAAGCCATCCATGCCAGCATCTGCATCAAATGCACCATAAAGTGCTCCCAGACCAACAAGTAGGGCAACATCTTCTTTCTTTGAGTCTACGAGGAGTTGCCTCAAGGATCGAAGCTTTGGAGGACTTGGAAGACTCTCCATTTTCACAGCAGCAATATTTGGAACGTCCCTACAAATCTGTGCAACAAGATCCATAGACATATGCACCTGTGTGCTCGCAGGATGGTCTTGCAGTACTATTGGGATGTCAATTGCCTCGCCAACCCGACCAAAAAATTCGATCATTTTGTCCGAGGGAAGCGGTGCAGCCTCTCTAGAGGGAGTCACCATTACAGCTGACGCCCCAAGTTCTTGTGCCATTTTAGAAAGATCAGCTGTTGCCCGAGTACCCGGATGTGAAGTACCGACACAGACAGGGGTTTTGCTGGCTTCAGCTGCTTCGACTGCTGCTTTTACAATAGCTTCTCTTTCAGAATCAAGCAAGCGATTAGACTCACCCAAAACCCCCACCACAGTGACCCCGGAGGATCCGCAGTCACACATGAAGGAGACTGCGCGTTTGAATGCTTCGATGTCGACATCTTCACTGCCAGCTTTGAATGGAGTCGCCATGATGGGCCAAACTCCTCCCTTAAACTTCACATTTCTATTGAAGTCCTGAGATCTTGATGACATGCAGCGAGAGGGTGCATCGCGTCGTAGGAGCCCCGAAAAGGGGGCACACAGAGCCTGGGCGGTGACCCTGCAAGCCATGTTAATATTGCGGAGCTGGGCGGTTTCTTTGTGAAGGATGCACCCCCTTAAGATTTGTGTGCCACTTAAATCTTAGGGGTGGCGTTTCTGGCTGGGAGGCCGCTCTAGCTCATGGCAAAAATCGGCGTCCGCGGGACAGAGCGCAGCCACTTTTGAAACTACTCCGGCAGTACTGTAGACAATTGCAACGAAGCAACGCGTGACTACCGTGGCAAGACGCTCTCCACAGACGCCTGGACCCATGGTGAAGAGAGTAGGTAGGCAGCATCTGCAAAAGCCGCAAGCTGTGAATGACAGTAGGGGTCACGGTCGCCGGGGTGTGGGACCACAGACTTCTCGACGATCGAAACTTAGTCGGCCTAAATCTTCTCTCGAGAGGAAGAGGAGGAGAGACAGAGAGAAGCTCCTTCTCCTCATTAATGATTATGACGTCAGCGACGAAATTCGAAGATTTGCTATGTCTGCAAATGGTAGACCGCGGTTGACTCCGAAACACTTCAGGAGACCGAAAGCAACTCGCAAGAAATCTCGCCCATCGCCAAGGTCAGCAAACGGGAAGTGGCTGCGTAGCGTAAGAGATACCTGTGGTGCCGGGGAAGAGGGCAACAGCTTGGAAACCACGCCGTATGTCGATATTAAAATGCCATGGACTTCCAACACAAAACCGCACTCAGCGAGAAAGCTGCAGAGGCACCGAGCCTCATCCGCGCAGAGGAGGCGGCGTCCAACAACATTTTTACAATCTGTGAAAAATACTAGAATCAAAATACGATCCTATGCCGAAAGAAATTCAAGGACGTCACCTCACGACCTGATGAAACGTCACGCGAGTTATTCCCGTCTCAGCAGGGGTCTCTGGGGATGCAAACCAGGTTTATCTGCAAAACACGAATGGCAGGGCAAATATTCCCCAAAGAACTCGCGAGACTTTTCCCCCGATGGCAGTACTCCGGCGTCTACTAATCATGTGAAGCTGAGTGATGGACAGGAGGTTCATGTACTCAAAATGGCTGGAATTTCCCCAGTTTTGCAGCGATATCTGGAGTACAAGCATCAACACGGAAAACAATCGCCAAGAAATGAGGAGCAAAGGGAGGAGCAACTTCGACTTGCTCGTGAAGTATACAGCCAAATTACCGATCCGGGGGCGCATCTATTAACGACTTCTACATCATCTCACGTAGCGATTGAACAGTCTTCTAGACAGCCAAGCCCAGAAAAATTCATATCACACAAGTCTAGCTCGTCACCCTCAAATATTCCTGCAATGGAGGTGACCATGATTACCTGGGCAGGTGAAAAAGTGCCGGTTTCCATTCCGGTGTTGATCGGAAACGAGACGAGCGAGACAGGAAAACTAAGAATCATTGAAGCCGCTCGGGGATATGTTCCACTCACGTCACGTCAATTTGAGAATTTGTACATGAAATATGTTGCGTTCTCAAAAAAGCAGGTCGGTTGGAATCCGGAGAAAAATTCTCGTGGAGCCGAAAAGCGTGGTTCCAAGCGGCAAGTAACACATGGCAGCACCAGGGTGCGGCGACAAAAAAATCGCAAGAAAAATCGTGTGAAGAAGATGCATAACCAGAAGGACAGCAAGAGCAAGCGACGTGGCAATTCTCTCCAGTCAAGACAGAATGAGACTGCTGTACAACACCATCGAGACGAAATTCTTTTGAAAGAAGTGGAAAATCTCAGGCAGGAAAATCTTATTTTGCATCTTGGGGTCGAAGCTGCCGCTGTTCGAATACAGAGCATACAAAGAGGACGTTTGGCGCGAAAGCAACGTGCAAGTCAGATGCAGAGGAATGATTCGATTCGGAAGCGTAACGAGCGCGTGAATGAGACAGCAGATGCGGAGTATAAAACTCTTCTTCATGAGCTAGAGCGCCTGAAAGAAGAGGCGAATATTCTGCACACTGGGGAGGAGGCTGCTGCAACCAGAATTCAGAGCATGCACCGGGGAAGGAAGACAAGACGCATGTTGCAGATGAGGAAATCTATAGGAGATCGAGATAAGCGGGTGGCTCGAGACGAAATTCTTTTGAAAGAAGTGGAAAATCTCAGGCAGGAAAATCTTATTTTGCATCTTGGGGTCGAAGCTGCCGCTGTTCGAATACAGAGCATACAAAGAGGACGTTTGGCGCGAAAGCAACGTGCAAGTCAGATGCAGAGGAATGATTCGATTTGGAAGCGTAACGAGCGCGTGAATGAGACAGCAGATGCGGAGTATAAAACTCTTCTTCATGAGCTAGAGCGCCTGAAAGAAGAGGCGAATATTCTGCACACTGGGGAGGAGGCTGCTGCAACCAGAATTCAGAGCATGCACCGGGGAAGGAAGACAAGACGCATGTTGCAGATGAGGAAATCTATAGGAGATCGAGATAAGCGGGTGGCTCGTGCTGCTGATGAAGAGTACAATAAATTACTGCAGGAGCTTGAAATCGCAAAGGCAGAGTCGAAGGCACTGCAATATGGTCAGACATTAGCTGCCACTAGGATTCAGAGCATCCAAAGAGGCAAGGTCGCCCGCAAAGAAAGTCGGAAAATTAAGCAAAACCGTGCAGCGACTCGTCTGCAAAAGGTAGAACGGGGACGACAACTTAGAAAGCGCGGAAAGCAGAAACATCGCCGCGCTGCAGTGCGGCTGCAGAAAATTGAGCGTGGGCGGCAAAGTAGAAAATTAAACGAGGCGAGGCGTAGCAGGATCAAACGCAACCGCGCTGCATTGCGGCTGCAGAAAATTGAGCGTGGGCGACAAAGCAGAAAGTTGAACGAAGCGAGGAGTAGCAGGACCCCCGAGAATTCTGTCGACCTTTTGATGTCGGAATTACGTAATTTGGAACCACAGAATGATGTTCACAAATCTGTAACAGTAACAGAAGAAAATGTACAGGCTGGAGATCGGAAATCAGGGGCCACTAGAACAGGCGCCGGTGGAAAATATAAATCAATCCCACGTGATGACAGGGATGTGTTATTAGATGATATAGAGATGCTTCTACGGAGTCCTCAGTCAAGTAAACAGACTGCGTCACTCCAGAAACCAACACGAGTGCAGCTGATGCTCGAGTTAGAAAATCTGACGCAGCTCACGCTTCAGGAACAGAACCGCGAAGGTGAAAAGATCTCTCATAATCTACACAATTCGCAACTCCAGTCTCGAGCCACGAAGGAGGCTAGTATATATGAAAGCAAACATGGGCACGTACAGTCTTCTGCAAAACGAGAACGAAGGAATCAGATCACTGCCGTGGTTCCTTCCGATGCGGATGACAAGATGAGGGAGGGGGGGGGAGCTTTGGAGCTTGCAAGATCCGAGGAGGTGAGACTCGCGAAGGAGCTTGCGCAACTCACGACATCCATGAGTCAAACCACAAAAAATCCAGACGGAGAGTCGAAGGAAGCAAGCTACCCACCGGGAAGTCCAGAGCCACGGAAAGTAAGAGTACTATACACAGCGGAGGAAGAAGATGACCACATTGCTGAACTCGAGCGGCTCTTATCGCCGGTGGCCGGTGGGGCATCCGATGCGGTGGCTTCCGATGATGATGACAAGATGAGGGAGGAGGGGAAAGCTTTGGAGCTTGCAAGATCCGAGGAGGAGAGACTCGCGAAGGAGCTTGCGCAACTCACTGCATCCATGGATCAACCATTGGATCATCTTGCCGTGTCAGCGGAGGGTCCTCCAAAGTCTATCGACATGCTTGATAGTGATAATAGCCTTGCTATGGCAAAAATGGAAGAAATGCGCCTTATGGCCGAATTAGAACAACTACTGCATGGAGAAAAATGATCATCAAAATACGTTAGCGAAATTACATGTAAACTATTCATAACTGACAATGACAATGACATTGACAATAAAACAATGACAATGACAACTGACACTGACAACTGATACTGATAACTGTGACTGCGACTGATACGGATACGGATACGGATACGGATACGGATACGGATACGGATACGGATACGGATACGGATACTGAAACTGAAACTGAAACTTTAACTGAAACTGAAACTGAAACTGATACTGATACTGATACTGATACTGATAATTTATAATTGTTACTGTTACTGGTACTGGTTACTATTTTGCGATTTAAGTTTAAAGTTGCATTATTAGCACCAGTATTAGTGTATTAGTATTAAGTATTAGTATTAGTATTAGCAATTTAAAGTTGAAGTAAAGAAAAGGGGAAAAAGCGTGAAAGTGAAAGTGAAAGGAGAAAGAGAAAGCCATTTGCCATCCCTTTTCCTCATTTTGTTTTCATACTCAATTCGTTGTGAACACCAAACTTAAAATTGACTTAATTTAGCTGTGGGTTCCATATGAAGCACGACGAAAATCGTTGCCACCTCCTGACATTTGTCCATATCCTGAAGTCCCTTTGGCTCCACTGCCATCTGAACCACTACTGCAACACTTGCATGCAAGACACGACATCCATAATTGGTGCTGAGGAAGTTGGAATTCACCTCGGTAACATCGGTTAACGCAAATTCCAGCGATGCAGTACAGTGCGAAGCCACTCAAGAGAATAATGATTATAACCCAACCAGCTCCGAGACCGGGGACACATTCGGGTCGACAGAATCCGGCATAATCCTTATTATCTGTACCGCACAACGCACTTCCAGATTCACAAAATGGCTGACACACTGCCCCTGTTTCCATAAGCACAGTAGTATCGCAACCAACAACACGAACATCCATAATTGAGGCAAAGTCGCTCTTCAATTCACTATTACAAGTGAGCTCAATACTTAGCGTCTGGACACCTGCTATGAAAGCGCCTTTCTGCTGACAAAACCCCTTAAGCGGGTTGGCATCATCCTGCGACATCATTACACTTGGCATCGTAATGCGTATGCCGCTCGTGGCAGACTTGGGATCGATGAACTCATACTGATTGTTCGCAATACCAATATCTGGAGTCGAGATGGATGAAGAGATGATGGAGCAAGCTGGAGTGCAGGCATAATCATCACCATTCCCTGTAAAACAGGACTGCTGTATACCTTCGGGATAGTGCCCACCAGGAGCCGGCGGCGGATCAAGGTTTGTCTGGTAAAATCGCACCGCACTACCCACATTTGACGTTGGTGTCCATGGAGTACAAGGGGGGCCGCTGAAATTCCTGTGTGTATGTGAAACTGAAGTATCTTCCGCACAGTTTGCTGGAACGCAAATTTTACTGGTGAAGCCGCAAATGTTGATCCTCGACCAAGAATTGTCTACAGCGTCTACATGCTCGTAACCTTGTGTTGTGCACAGTTGCGCTAAGTCGAAAGTTGCATGCTTTTGCGCACTGCCCACCTGCAAATTGCTGCATGCAGAAGCCTGGGCACACACGTCGCCATTCACAACATCATCCCCAAAATACACCGGAATATTTTGCCCGTTGGAGTCGGTATCATTTGTGGCCGGACACCACTGCTTGAATTCCTGTGCACACGCTTGCTCCGAGCAGCTCGCAGCAGTGTCGCCGATGCCCAATGGTACGGTGCCTACCATGACCGGATCACAAGTTCCACCCAGTTGACCAGGGCAGCAGTAGCACTGGCACTGTGCGCCAAGACTTGCCACTGCAGCTGGGATGCTAAGCAGTGCGCAGCCGGCAACAAAAACACTCTTCAACACAAATTTACCCACCCATAAGGAACTCCCCCTCGACTGCATCATGGTCAGTATCGTTCCCTGTACACCTCTCCTCTCTGCAAAGTGCGTCGCTCGCCGTACACCTGTCCTCTCCGCAACGTGAACAGTAAGGTAAATGTTACGTCAATCCGGGTTGTCTCTACTCACCGCAGGCTTCTGTAAGATTGGGCTGGTCCGAGGCGTTGAAGGTGCGTTCCCTTTTTCTCAGTGGGGCTGGCAGCGGGGGCTGGTCCAAGATTAGATTTAGATGTCTCTGTGTGAAAAACCTGCGGATCCGTACAGTACGGTATGCGCTTTCGTTCTGGTCGCTCCAAGCGAAATCCTTCGACCTACTCCGTAATTTTTAAATTGTGGAAGTGGTCGAAGGGACCTTGAAAAAAGATACGGCCAACCGGCCGCAGGTTTTATGTGGCGCTCGTCTTCTCCCCGCAATAGAACCTACTACTACTGTCGTTGCATTTCCGCAGGTTTTATTGTACCCGTATCGATCTCTGACCCCCGTATTCAGCCCGTACCCGTATTTTCATTTTCACGCTCGCTCAGATTTATATTCCGTGCGAGCTTTCCCCCCATCCACATGCTCGCCGCGCACTGTCGTGTCCTTCGGGGAACCGTCCCCGCTGCAGGTAAGAGGCTGTTGGTCGGCACGAGAACGGGAGTTCATGTAAACCTCGAGACAGCTTGCCTGCGGCGCGGCGTGGGATCGACGGCGAGGACTTCTCATCATGGTCCCATGCACAGGTACCCACCGCTCACTGGGCTAGCCTCGGTGAAGACCCTTGCGCCTGCTCCGGTTCGGGCTCACGCTTTCTCAACAAGATTATCCTTGAACCAAAGGCTTCGGGGTCCTGTCGGGGAAGATGCAGGTACTCCTGCTCTCGGGGCATTGGCCGTAGCGGCAGGGGGGCTCTTTCTAGGGGGCCTGATCAGCCAGACAGATGAAGGAAATCTTGCGAGTGTCGCTCACTGCGGATTCGACTCACCGAAATACTTCAAGTCCGCCAAACTTTTTACTGGCAATGCCAATCCAGATCTGGCGCAGGAAATAGCCGAGGAAATAGGTGTGAGCCTAGGGAGAGCAACTGTATCGCGATTTGCCGACGGAGAAGTAAATGTAATGATCCACGAAAATGTGCGGGGCCAGGATATATATATCATCCAACCTACCAGTCCTCCGACAAACGAAAATTTAATGGAGCTCTTGCTCTTGATCAGCTCAATGCGTCGATCATCTGCTCGTCGTATAACTGCGGTGATTCCATATTATGGATATGCTAGGCAAGATCGGAAAATGACGTCGCGAGTCCCAATTTCTGCAGCTGATTGCGCTCGCCTGCTCGAAGCCATGGGAGTGGACCGCGTTATTGCAGTCGATCTTCACTGCGGGCAGATTCAAGGATTTTTCGGACCCCGCGTACCTGTCGACAACCTCGACGGAGCGCCGGTCGGAGTTGAGTACTTCGCGGAAAACGTCAAGTTAGTTAATCCCGTCGTTGTGTCTCCGGATGCGGGAGGTGTCTATCGTGCGAAACAATTCAGAGACCGTTTGGACTCTTTCTATGGTATTGATGCTGGAGTTGCGATGATCATCAAGCAGCGTCGAAAGGCAGGTGTGATTGGTCAAATGGATTTGGTCGGCTCGGTGGAGAATGCTGACGTGATTATCGTTGATGATATGATTGACACCGCAGGCACTCTTTGTAAAGCAGCAGAGCAAATTAAGAAATTCGGCGCCCGCCGCGTATTTGCTTTTGCTTCGCATGGCCTTTTCTCTGGCCCTGCAGATGAGCGGATTCGAAATTCAGTGCTTGAGAAAGTTGTCGTGGTAAATTCGATACCCCTTAAGGAAGCCACGGCTGAAAATCCAAAGATTATGCAGCTTTCCATCGCGCCACTTCTGTCGGCGGCGATTAAGGCTGTGCAATCGCGCACTTCGGTTTCTACTCTCTTCAAGAAAACTCCAACAGGGAAGAAGGGAGGAGGGGACTGAAGGCCAGCAATTAAACTTTGACGAACGACGAATTGTCTTCGAGACCAAATTTAAATTAGATGTAAAATTTCGTGACCCGGCAGCAAAAAAATGCATTTTTGAATTTCAACTATGGCTTATGATAACTTATGTCAACAATTACAATTTGAATTAAATTTAAGTTTAAGCGAATTTTTAACTTAAATTTAAATTAATTAGCGACAATATCTTGGGCATCCAAATGCTCGCGGCGCCCGGGATGCGACAAGGGAGCAATGAACTACACCCTAGTCTCAAGAAGATTGCCGAGAAATTCTTCCGTCCGCACTTGCCTATCGGGGAATATGGTTTTACCAAGGTTGGGCAGAAATTCGTCAATGCAATAAATGAAGGGGAGAATTTCGTATTCGTACCAATGAAGTAAATAAAAATACGTTGGGCAGTAAAAAATAAAAAAATATTTTTAATTTTAATATTTTTTTTTATTTTTCTTGAAAAATGAAATGACCTAAGTACGATGGCTACACAGCACATCATACTGCGTGACAAAAGTTGCGGCAGCCAGATTAAATACCAAAATAGGTAGGAAGAAATGCACCGAATCCATCACTTTCTCACACCGTGCTCATCTGCCTCCGGTTCATAAACTCGGAGCCTGCTCCGAAGATCCTCAATTTGCTCATTTTTGGTGTTGAGCATGCGCTTCATCTGCTTGAACTGCGTCGTTTTCATGACACGCTCGAGTGCTTTCGCCCTTTCTGCATCCATATTGACACCCGAATCCCTCAGCAAAACTTTCGCTTCTTGAAGATGTTGGACCAGCTGATGACGATCCATACTCTCCATCGATGCCGTGGACATCGTGGCAAGAGGACTCCCTGATGGCGGTAAGTCTTCCATTTTACCGCCGCTGGAAACAATTGTCCCCACAGCGTCGCTTGACTTGCCCCCAGCATGAAAAGAAGTTGGACTTCCCCCGGAATCAGGTCTACCACTAGAACTTTCGCCAAATGTGATAGAGCCTCCGCCAGGACCTGAAGAAGCACCGCGGACTATACCAGAGGGTTGGTTTGCCAAGCGTTCCTTTAACGCATTATGCTCCCCAAGAAGTTTATTGTAAACTTCTTCAAGTTCATTACGGGACCAATCTCTCACTGGTCCAGCAGGTTGCCGAACCATGGACGAGCTAGCGGTTTCATTGAATTTTGCTTCAGCGCTTGCTACATCCCCGGCGTCTTTATCTTTACTTCCGCTGCTACCTTCTATAGGTCTCAGTCCTGCGGCGGTAAGTTGTGACCTTAGCCTCGCAACTTCCTCCCGAAGCACGTTGCGCTTCTGTTTCAACGAACTCGCTCGTGACTCGAGTTTGCGACACCTATCAGTGAGCCGTTTATTTTCGCTCTTCACTCCTTCAAACTCGTCCATCATACGCTGGTGCTCGTCCCGGATTCCTTCAAGCTTTACATTTTTACGCTTTCTGTCTCTCCTTGTCGGTGCGTCGATGGAAATCTTGTTTACTTCAGATAAGAGAGATCTGTCCTCAACAATTGAAATGTCCAGATCTATTTCCACGTCGCATGCCTCTGCCTCCTCAAGAAGCTGACGAAGGACGAGCATGCTCATGTTTGCTGTCATTTGCAGGTCTGTCAGAACAGACGATTGCACTGCAGAGCAAAGACTATCCAGGCTCTTTTGCATCTCTTCCCTTGTGTACATGTCCTCGTTGAGAACATCTATGTGGTCACGAAAACAAGCCTGGACCTCCTTGATCTGGTAGTTTCGTTTCGAACGGAAAAACTTGAGGAACGCCTTCAGCTGTTCTTCGTGCTCGTAAGTAAGGAGCTCAAGCGACATGTCAACCCGAGTGGACCCAACGTTTCCACGATTTGCTACAGGGTGCGTGCAACCGCACACTCTCTTCGATCACGATCGTGCGCGCCGCACTCTCCCCCCTCTCTCACTTTTCAAAATAAAGTCTTACTAAATTATCTCGCTCTGGTAGATTCGGAAGGTACAGTACATTACCACGTCGATGGTAAAGTACTGTAGAAGACGACTGCTCTGGCAAAACAGTAGTAGTGACGGTGAAATGTGAAAAGCTGGTGAAAATTAAAAGCTAAAGCACTCCACACTCCACAGACCACAGAGCAGAGTCGTCTCTATTCTCTCGCTGGCTGAAAAGAGCCAGGAGGACGACTGCTCTGGAGTGGGTGAAAAGTGAAAAGGGAAAAGGGAAAAGACGGGAAACGAGAAGGTCGGAATGCCGATGCTAGCCGCTTAACGTTGAGATATGCGAAGGAGAACAACAGGCCACGACGATGGGTCCGACGGCGAAGCGTCAGTGTGGAACCCATCAAGAGATCTGCAAATTTTTGACGCGGCCCTCGCGGTGGGGTGCCTCTGCGACCTGCTTCTCGACTGGGGCTCGGCACTGGCACTTATTGCCTTCGAGGTACTAGAAGCAAAGAACTCCAACCTGCTCTTAGCCGGCGTCTTTGCCTTGTTGCACGGTGTAGTTTTGTATGGCTGCACAGCCACACTTGTTCCACGCGCAGAACTTCGTAGTGTCTACAGGCGCGAAGTGATGAAGTCGCAGGGGGGGCACTCAGCAATGCTAGCTCATTTTCTTGGATGTGGGGCACTCACTGAGCTTATCCGTCACCGCTGCTGTTTAAAAGGGAGAACTATTGAGGGCCTAGCTGACGGCCCTCGCCGTCTGCGGCGCGCGGCACGTCTTCACGGGCTTGTGTTGGCTTCAGTACAGGCATGCGTACAGCTTCTCTCTCTCATTTCTTTAGACCTAGAGACGGCTCCTGCTCTCTTGGTTAGTGTTCTTTCACTATCTTTAGGAACATCTGTCTTTCATTTCTTTCTTGGTATCTTTTTGTGGCTTGGTGGAATCGACTGAATCCAAGCAAGAAATGGTATCTTGTGCTTGTACTTCTAAAATATTTCTACTTGTACTTGCGGCAGAGAATAGAAATAGAATTCATTCTATAGGAGATTCCCGCCCTGTTGTCGTTTCTTTCGAGTCCACTCCTTTATTCTTGCATAGCCCCAAAGCTCTTTCCAAATTCTTGCATAAATCACCCCACATATCCCCAAGACGCATGTTTAGATTTACAAATTCTTGCATAGCCACAAAGCTAAATTATTTTAATATGCCCACGACGCACTGTATGGGTCCTCTATAAAAGAGAATGGACTGTGTTCTGTGTCCCGTGTCCCATCAAGTCGTCAGATTTCGTTGTCAAGATAGTCAACTGTCGCACTGTCTTCAAAATTAATGCTGCCTGCTTCATCGTCCGAAACAGACACATCTGACATGGCTCTCAATTTAACGCGCTTCTTTGTAGGCTTTTTTTCGGAGTTTATCTTGCTAGCCCTTGGTGAGGACTTCCTCTCGTCAAGTGCTTGTGAATCCCTTTGCGACATAGTCGCTTCCCACTGGGACGTTTCTGCCTGAATATTTGCAGCACTCACATCAAGTAGGAGGTTCTCAATTCGGTTTATTTTGGCCGTGATTCTCCCCACCCTTCTCGAAGCCTCTCCAATATTATTACTCATCTCCGCAAGTCTTGCGCACTCTGACTTAAACAAGCCAATTTCCTTTCCCTGCCCCAAAGCATGCTGAGCCATGCCTTTTATTTTCGAGGTCAACACTTTTGCTCTGGTGGTCATCTCTCCTTGCGCGTCTTTGCACGCTTTCCAACGGCTTTCCCAGTGTTTGAATAGAGCATCTCCCGAGGCATCTGCAAAGCCCGTGCGTTTTCCCCGGCCGACATAACCTGCTTCGTTCGTGCCTCCCTCCGACATCTCACAAGACAAAGTTGGTGTGCGTGTTAGTGTGTGCGTATCCCTCTCAGTGCCGATGCAAGTACGTGCGTACCGTAGCAGATACTACTTAGATACTTTTACTACACTCCCGCTACAGCAGTACACTGATCCCGCGGTTCTCGCTATTTGCAAATTAAAATTAAAATACCAGCCCGAACAGAGGAGGGAGACGACTGCTCTGGAGTGAATACCAGGTAGAACCATTACTCTGTATACTCGCACACAGCACTACTGTACAGTACGGTCTAGGTCCACAACTTCAGAGTGGCGCCCAACTCAGGGGATTTGGAACTTGGAACTACGATGTGAGCCCTGTGATCCTGTCTCGCCAGCTTTGAGACTGGCCAGTCTTGCTCTGACGACGCCCCCTGTGACCCATCCGTGGGCATCGACTCCTCCTGACCCTGGTTGCGAGCCTGGTTCCTTCGTTCCTGGGCGTCTTGTCCTTCTTGCCCTCGGGCAGGGTGGAGTACTAGTTCCAGCCACCGCTGCTTGTGAAGTTCCGATTCAAAGAGTTGTTACTAGTTGTGCAACCTCGTAGGCCTCAGAGCGACTCCGCTCTGTCAACGTCGTGGCAACTGACATCGTCTCTCCTCCTTTCTTTCTGGCAATATCTCGACTCTTCACCATCGCTAATGGCGGTAGGGAGACATCCGAGTAGGTTTACGTACAGGTTGGTCTAATTGTTTATTCTTGGCGCAACCTGACAGTGGACCGTAAAACCTAAAATGTTGTGTGGACGTACAGAGACATTTACTCGTCCGGGTTCATTTTTGTTTAATATTTCGATTTCGATTTCGATTTCGATTTCGATTTGAGAGAGCGGAGCCATGCTAGCTACCAGAGTGCTACTCTGTGGAATTGATGATGAACAGCTGCTGACTCGCTCTTCCGCTGATCTAGATCCGTTTCTTGGGCATGCGAGCCAACGACCACGACTTCCTTACAAACGCGCGTGCTAACATGCTTATCACCGCTTCCGTCTTGCAGAAGCAGCGGCAGTATATTTCATTCCTTGGAGCCGATAAGATTTGATCTTATCTTTGGCTTTCTTCCGCCGGTCCGCAAGTTCTGCCTTGCGAGTAGCTCGGTGGACTTCTTTTCCCGCCGCCTTTTGTTGCTGCTCCAACGTATCCCGGTAAAGGTCGATGAGTTCAGAAATAGTGGTCATCCAAATCTCTCTCATATCCGAATTGTCACTTCGTAGGCATGCCAGACATCTTGATGTTTCGTCGATAACTTCGAAGGAAGATCCCGCTCGATTATTTCCAACACGTGTGTGATGCACTCTGCTGAGCGGAATACAACCAAAGGAGACAGGTATGTCATTTTCGAGGGCAAGACTTTGCCAGCGTATCTTAAGGTCATCGTCGAGTGACACCAGCACCGGCTGGCCAATTGTTTCTCTTGCTGCTTTCTTACTACCTTGCTCATGGTCGATGTCCTGCGAGGACCCGGAATTACCCAATCCGAACATACCAGAGAGAAATGTTTTACCGAGACTCCCCCCTGTTCTACTGTCCCTCTTCCTCTCGAATAGACAGAAATCTAAATGCTCCAGGACCATGATCACGCCGGCGCTAACTTTGGGAAGCAACTCAAGACGAAGCCTTCTTTTTCGCAACGTCTCCTTTGACACACCCACAAGACTCTCTTCCAAGCACCACAAGACTTTCGTACACACACCAGGAGGTTTAACAGCCACAATCTCAGGTGGTCTGCGTAGCACGGCTCCTGTAGTCTCTATGTCTTCTTCGTCCTCCCTGAGGGCACAGGAAGTTCCCAACTTATTATAAGTCGACCTTCGCGGAGGATGCGACGCGCCTCCTCCACTAGTGCTCTTGCCATCAGAAGAAGCCCCACCTACTCCATGCCGATTGCCCATGGGAAAGTACCCCCCCTCCTTCTTCTTGAAGAGTGTCCCTTCACCTCCTCAGAGGCTTCTTCACGAAGTTTGGTTAAACAGGACGTTCTCTCGTGAACCACTTAACCGGAGGACGACTGCTCTGGAGTGCTCGTGAACCCTAATCGTCTGGAGTGCTCTGAAGTCGTCTCTCTCTCTCACAGCAAAACACTCGAGACGACTTCGCAGGTTAAAAGATGTCCACTTTACCGTCTATCTTAAATCAATTTAAATTGCTTTTTACGTCAATAATTGGCTGTCAAGTGGTCGAGCGGCGCGCGACGATGATTCTCTCGTGCTTCTTGCTCGAGAGAAGCCATATCTCTTTCACACTAGCGTATTGTTGCATATCACGGGCTTCCAACTCGCGCTTATCCAGTTCCATACATTTTTGTAAATTACTGTTCTTCCGACTGACAGTGATGATAACAGTTCCTCCTGGACGGACAAATTTCGCCAAGCGCCTTAACGTTAAGTCAGACTGCACAGCACTGCAGTATACACTGCAAACGCAGACATCCACACCCGCAAAATCCATACCAAACTCATCATGAAGATCGACTAGTAAACGATTGTTCCCTTGATCTCCGATAGCTTCGAATTTGTGCCTTAAATGAAAAATTTCCTCGCTTGTTCTAAGTTTTTCATGCAATTCATGAGGATCCACCGCAAATATACGCCGACAACCACGATCAAGTAAGAATTTAGTCCAGCCCCCGGGACTTGCCCCAACATCAAGTGCAATTGTTCCCGGGTTGATTTTAAGAAGTGCACGACATTCTAACTCCCACAGTTTGCAGTAAGCTTTCGATATTTGATCAACACTCATCATCATTTCAAATTTCTTGAGACCTTCCCCAGTTTTAAAATTTGTCGCCCGGGGACTGACACCGAACAACAGAACGTCTTGCAGCTTCACAATGGCTGCACAGTGTGAAAAAACTTTTGGATGTAAATGGACTTGGTCAGGAATGTTTTGGGCGACGACTTGACTCAAGGTTTTTGGGTAGCAGAGCAGCCGGAACGAGGCATTCTCCATTTCGGTCAAAATCGCTGCAAGTGGGGGGGGTAAAATTAGGCCTGCTTCGTCTGAAGCTGGCACACCACTCTCCCGTGAAATAAGCTTGTATGTGGACTGAATGAAATAAATGTTCACTAAACATTTGCAGAGCAGCGCATCACGAACTAGTGTCATGTGAACACCCTCGGCACTCTCGGAAATTCCGTCATTCAACTTGAATATCAATAGCCGTTGACCCATGTAAATTCGGAAAATCTTGAAGAATTTGTATCTATTTTCCAGGTATTCTTTAGATCGGCTCACAAGTCCCCGTTCTCTAACATGGAATACAATCATAGGGTCGTGCCTTCCTTCGTGACTAGAAATGATGGGCGAGTTGAATGTGCCGAAAGAAGGGCCCTCGTCTCTGATCTTTGATTTCTTTGAGTGCAACGCATCCACATCCGCACCAGCAGTCGACTTTGAAGTTGAAGATGACAACTCCTCTAGCTTTCTCTTTTCTAATTTCGGACTGCGGACTATGGAGATTCGCCGCCTCGACTTCAACAGGCGGTCGCACAAGACAAGGGCAGCTGAATGTACATTTGACATCGATGTATAAGAGCCAGGGTTTCCTCCACGTTGGTCAGGCACCGAAACACGATAAACGGCTCGGTTCAGAATTTTTGTCCCAAGTTCATGGTCTGTCGCAGCAACGACGTACAGCGCCCTTAATGGATGAACGAATGATTCGAGCGGTTTGCCTCCAGGAGATATTGCCACGATCGGGCAACAATATGGCGCACAATTGCAAAGAGTTTCTACATCGGGGAAATTGAAAGCCGGCAAACGTGCCCAACACTTCGCAGTGTCTGTAACAACACCTTTCCAGCGCGGCTGGGGTCCTACAGCCCCAATAAAAGCGGCACCCATCTGATACGCTGTTCTCCAAAGCGTTCCATCATGGCAATCACTTCTGTGCCTGTCATCCCGCTCTATTTTAACAACTCCGAAATATCCAGAGGCTTCACTGTTGCCTATTCTTGGCCAAGAGTCATGATCGGCACCCACAGGCTTGCGGATATGTATTTTTTCCGACAACTGTCCTTGCAACCATAAACCTGATCTTGATCTATTTGCTTCGCCACCAGCGATGGAAACCGCATCCTTTCCGCTTCGCGATGAAATGTTGATGTGCAGATATTTCGTGCCCCAGTTACCAACGAGGAATCCTGCGCGGAGATGACGCTTCACAAACTCGTCTTGATGGAGAGCCTTCAGGACAACGTCTTGAGATACTTTCCCACTTGTCGGGACATTGGACAGGCCCAAATTGTTGGGTGGAGAGCTCAAGCGGCAGTAGCAAGGCGTTTGACTGCGTACAAGTCGAAGCGAGGTTCTTGATTCGGACCGCTCCACGACGCAGTGAAGGATCAGCTCATCGAGTCGGCATTTTGACATGTTTTATGATCGGTCCGCCCGTGGAGAGAGGATAGTTTCTCCCTCTCCTGTATCGCGAATCGCGATACAGGAGATACAGGAGACAGGAGACAGGAGGGAGAGACGAGAGACGAGAGACCACACCGATTGACAGGAGATTGATCAGAGATTGATGCGCAAAAAATGAGGGAGAGAGATCGGAAAGATGCCTCCTGACGGCGGCTGAAACTTAGCAGGCACGCGTCCGCCCTCCATTGCGTTTTGCGAGATGGGCGGAGGATCATCGGGGCCCATCACGAGTAAGGCTGTGGCGTGTTTTCAGCCGAGGAACAGTCGATACCGCCAAGCAAATCCGCCGAATCCGCGCTGTGAACATTGCGGAACTGCTGACAACGTCTCGGGGAAAAGCTTTGTGGGTGGAAGCTGGATCCCACTATGCAAAGTTTGCTGCCGAGAAATTGACGCTTCAAGTGCTCGATCAAGTGGTAAGCAGTGGCGTCCAGCTCCGTTCGTATCTTCCGTCAAATGCTGTCCGAGGACCCGCAGTCAAATAATTGCTTCGTTTCTTCGTGGAAATGACGAGTGGAGATTTTTGGAAGCAAGCGAACCTTCAATTCACGTCCAAAAAGATCGTGATCGGACGTCTGCTTCAGCTCATCGAGTTATAGATGATCAAATGCCCCAAACACATGGACATCTTCTTGATCGGGAGCGTCGTGGACAGCCAGAAACAGTATTTGCGTCAATGCAGACAACGCAGGAGCAAGTGCCCGAGCATCGCAATAGTGAATCAGGGAAGAAAGCCTCCGATGTGGCGACTGAAAACGTGGCCCAAGTGTTTGAATCGGAGAATAAATGGGAAATTTTGTCTTGGAAGTATTGTGCTGAAGATGAATCTGGTTCTGCGCCTGATTTAGCTCTATCGATTGGCCAACGTCATTGCCGTTTTGGTCGATGTGCGTGCATTCAATTCCAGGAAGACAGGTCTCGTAAGACTGTGTGCGTTTGCGGCCATGGTGAAATGTATCATCGCTCCCACTCAGAAGCCCCATTGGCGCGGGTGAAAGTCAAGGGAGATGGCAACTGCGCTCACTGTCAGAAGCCGATAGTGCATCGTGCCTTTTCCGGGTGGTACAAAGAAATTAAAAGCGATGGCTCCATTGTGCACGACGAATGCTGGGATGTTTTTCAAGATTCGAGAGCCACAAAATGCGACCATTGCAAGCTGCCGATCCGTAAGATCAGCGGCTTACACCAACATTTTTCCGGCAGATTCAACAAGATAAAAATCGACGGACATCGTTATAAAGTTCATAAGGAGTGTACGATCTCCTTCATGACAGAAAAAGGAGAAGTGTGTGACTACTGCGGCAAGCCTCTTCTTTCTGAATATTTGATGATAGGAACGGGCGCTGGATCTAATTCGGGAACTGAAAGAGTCCACCGCTCATGCTGGGAAAGGACAGATAGGCGCCAAACTACTGCGGGAGAAAGCAAGGTATACGAACCGCACTAACTGGATTAGCGAGCACTACTAGCTAGCCTAGCACAATTATCACAACTACAGAACTAGCTTTGGGTCTCGACTTCATGCTTGTACTTCTATGACGTGCGCCCGTACCGTACCGTATATCTACAGCAGTAGCAAATCTATGTCCTTGCGACTAGTACACTCGCGCGCGTATTATCACACCGAAACTACTTTGTTACAGAGTGGGTAAAGTTAAAGTTACAACTTGGACTCCGCCTACAATTGTGATAGTAAACATTTTTTGGGTGATACGTGATACTGAAACTGACTGAACTGCGGGACTGACAATGGCCACATATCATAAAATGATGTTCTCTAAACACAGTAACACGTAACACTAACACGCTCATCTGTTTTTTGGTGGTAGGCACCACGGGTCACCCTCTTTTTGAAGGCCTCTTTATCACGCATACTTGTAACCCATGTCACTCCAGATCTCTGGTAGAGCAGTCGTCCTCCTGTTCGAGGGATCATCCTGGGATCATCACCAAATTTTTTTGTGTATGACGTATGACTATGACCATTTTCCATACAAAAATAAATCCCTACGGTATTTCCAATTTCCATGAACTGAAGCGTATCCACTAATTTAGTACCGTTTTCCACTCACTCGTAATTCTGACATCCTGGCAGCATCCTGGCTGAAAAGCCAGTATGTACTGTTTCGGCTTCCCTTGTCTACAGGCACTCCAGACTCCAGACTCCAGACTCCAGAGCAGTCGTCTCTCTCCCTCCTGTGTGTCCGGAGAGACTGAGACGTGGAGTGTCCTCAGGGACCGATGATGTTGTCGTCCGGATATTCGATGTTTCGTGTCCGCCGGCTGCCCTCAATTTTGCTGTGGCTCTTTTTCACCCTGGGCTACATCATGCTAGGATCTAGCAAACTTGAGAAAACAGATGACATTCACAGAACTACACAAAGCGAGGCGTCCGAAAGGGTGAAGGGTGGCATTTCGAGGGGTATGCACTACGTTGACGCAGCGACAGACCAGCAAAGCAGTGGAGAAGAAGGCCACATCGTTGTGAATGAACCTAGAAATTTACAGCCTCGTGCTAAGCGAACAAAACATTATCAGAACATCGTGAGCCAAGATTCTATCGCCATTGCTGGCCTGAGAGGTGAATTCGCAAAACTTAGTGAAGGCATCCACGCTGGGCAGATGCGAATAGGTTTGTCGCCAGAGAGTGCCGACTTTATTTCCTCGGCAAAGGCGGTGATTAAGTTTCGACTTCAACTTCGTTGCGCTGTAAGAACACTCCCGACTGCACTCCATAAACTCTGCGATTCTAGTGCACCTTCAGGTTTGACTCCAAGTGCGCTGGAAGTTTCCAGCTTGGAGGCGTCTGGCCTTATGGACGCTATTGAGGCGAAAATTGCTTACGAGATACCTCAGGAGCTTGCAGAAGCTGCAATTTTTGCACTTGGTTCAGTTCTTCCTGCAGATGAAAGCTTTCTCGATTTGCTTCAGGCCTGTCGAAAGCTCGCAGGCATGTTCCGGAAATCTCTCGTAGCATCAGCGCTTCTAGCTTATGTTGGATATGCTGCAGAAGATCATGCAAAGGCTCCAAGTGATCGGACCGTTTTGAGAATGCTGGGAAGAGGTGTCAACTTAGCAGAGCAGCATGCAGTTTTTATAAATGATTTGCGTACCACTGCCACAAATCGCGGCACTTTCAGCAACTCTACACATAGATTTGGTCGCCCGTGGTTTTCAGAGTACATCGCACGCGAAAAGCGCCTTATATCTCGTGTGTACAACTTGATGGGGCGTCACTACTTCAACATGGGTAAATGGAGGTTAGCTATCGAGGCTCTGCAAAATGCCATAAATGCTGACTACTATGTTCCTGAAGCACTGGAATGGATGGCCCGTGCCTTCGATCGTAGCGCTGAGCCCAGGCGGTTTTTTTCTACATGGCGGCAGGCTCTGGCAGTGAATCCGTATCTCTCTGATCGCAATGTCTGGCCGATCTTCTGCCTCACTGTCGATCGCGCCACCGTTATCGACACGCCTCGCCTTTCCATCTACCGCGAGAGGTCTTTTCTAAAGCGAAAGGCTCTGGAATTGGAATTCAACGAGAGAGCACAAAACACCGACCCAAATAATGCAACCAGTAGTGCGAAAAATCGTTTTGTTGCACTGATGGATGTCGTAGGGGCAATACGAAAACTTGAGTGCACACCAGAGTTTGTTGGTGATCGAAACGTAGCAATGCATAACTATCATGCTAGCATAAAGGCAAGCGATCCGCAAAGAGACTACTCCTACATCAACTTTGCGTACGGAATGGTTTTCTACCATGGATTTTCTCTACTATTCAGCGACGTGCCAGCTGCGAGGGCGGCAATTGTGCGGTCGCAGAATTATGGTCTGGAGTGGATTTCGTTTGGAGCAAATGTGGGAACGGAGACCATGTACGCCTCGTTGACATGGGGGCTGAAAGCGTCAGGCTATGATGTATTGTGTAACCTGGTCGACCATGCTCTACACTTTCGGGAGCAGTTTGCAGTGCCTCACGTAGAATTCTATTGCCGCGATGCTCTTGATGCTGACTTGAGCAACGCTGGAATTGTCTGGATCGATAATCAATCATGGGATCATCATCTGACAAATGCGATTTTCGCCAAGCTTCAGAAAGACCTTCCACCCCGGGCTCTTGTCATCGAGTACGCTGCTGCTGATTTTCATGCGAATGCAAATTTAATGCTCGGAAATCACATGGAGCTGGTTGGCTGCAGGGCTCTGGATGTTAGCTGGGACAACAATCATGGCACACAGGTATCAATTTTTCGCAAACGTGACGCTCCATTTTCTGGAAAGTATAACGATTGGATTGATTATTCGCAAATGCTTAAAAAGATCTTTAAATCCACAAAAATGATGGTAGATCATGCCTTCGAATCTGGTCACGGGAGCATCACTGATGGCCCTCTGTCTCCAGAAGCTGGCCAGCCTAGTCTCAGGCGACAGCTTCATCATCTTGAGGAAGTGACATCAGCGGATCCGTCAATTCTGTCTGCCAGTGCGTGGACTGACAAGGTCCTGAGTCTTCATCAGCACATAATGTTTAATTGGGTGTGCCACTGTTTTTTTAATTTCCATGGGGCGATGAGCCAAGAGGAGCTTGATTACGTTTACAAGTATATATCGGTTGCAGGAGATGAGTTTCGTGCGTATAATCTTGATGGCTCATGGGTTGGAAATCGCATGTCGAGCATCTCCTATAGTTTCGGCTTGGATACCGAGACAGAGTCGATGGACTCGGCAAGGCTGCGTTTAGGGACTACAAGCATGTTCAAGGAGTTGTGGGAAGTTGCCCAGCGCATCCTACGTGCGCGTGGCATAGTGCTTCCCCCATATCTAGGCCTGGAACCCGGTCGTCCGCAGAATGCAAATTTTTCATTCCATGGACTTGGATGGGATTTTAACGAAGGAATTTTCAAGGTAAGTTATTCCGCTCGTCTCCTGCCCTGTGTCCCAGACCGTGACACCCCGCACGAGCAGCGTAAACGCGAGTAACCGTTCACCACTAACGTTCGAAACCTGAAATATGCACTTTCTTTTTTTCCTTCTCACCGCAACTGTAATGAGCAGGTGTACATCATGTATCACGATTTTGCAAAACTACCTGACGAGCTATCAAGCATACCAGAGGCAGGTGTTGAGGTTCTATGTCTGGAGCATGGACTTATTTCATTTTCTTATCATAACAACACTGGATCTCTAAGGAATGATGGCGCCAAATCGTTGGAAGTCTTCAACGAAGATGTCCACAACGAGCAGATAAAGGATACGCGAATCATTATGTATCCCGCTTCTGTAAATGAAGTCAGGAACTCGGGATTGGAAGTGCCGTCGTATACCGGAACGGTGGGATTACTGTTTTCGGAAGCAGGCAGTTTGACCCCCATATTTGATCTTGAGCGAAACAGACTATGTGCATGGAGGTCTCAGTTTCCAAAGCATGCCAAAAATGTTGTGGATATGTGGATGGACGTTGGTCAGAGTCTTGAGTCAGTTAGCTATCGATCTGCTTCGCGATATAATCTCTACTTCCCATCTTCAAGCGTGTAAGTGTAAATGTAAATGCATTGAAATTAAAAAAGGTTATTAAATTATAAATATAAATTTATAAGTTTATAAGTTTAAGGTAAAGGTGCACTCGTGCAGTGCACTTCATTCACATTTACTCATTACCACTCTTACGAGTTACGAGTACTCATACTCATACTCATATTCATATCCCGAAATTATGAAAATGAGTTTTACGTTTTAGTTTTGCTGGTTTACGTTTACGGTTTACCTTTTTACGTTTTACGTTTTACGTTCTACCTTTCAGCTGAAAAGCAAAGGCTGTCGCTTTTTTGCGCTTAAAGAATTTTTCAAAACATATGAATTTTATATTTTTATGAATTTGTGAGTGTTGAGTGTGAGTGTGCGTTTGAATTTGAAGTCTAAAATTCAAGGGCAAAGTCAAAGTCAAAGTCAAGTCTGGGACGGCTTTCGGCAGTCTGCGCTGAATCTTTCAAAAATCAGCACACCAGGATTCATGATTGTAGCTGCCATCGTCATCCTCGATGGTCTTCTCGAAGTCACGTTTCCTGTTCTTGAAATTCCCAGTATCGTAAGCATCGCTAATTTGAGGAACAAACGGAGGTTTAACATTCTTCTTTTTAAGCTCTTCCCACTGCACACTTGCAAACCACTCACTAGATTTCACATCGCGCGCGCCACCGCGTCTGTTCCCAAGCCGCTCCATTGGAGATGGGTGAAGCAGACCCTTGAGTAACACAGAGGCAGAGGCTGGGAAATGCTTTGGGAACGCAACCCGGGGATAATGTTTTTGGTAGCGGCAAATCTCGGTATAAATCTCGGAGGGTTCCTTCCCGTAGAAGGGTGTGTAGCCAGCAAGCAGCTCATGGATCAATACCCCGAGGGTCCACCAGTCCACACCCTTGTCATGGCCGGCGCTGGCGTACACCTCTGGAGATGCGTATGCGGGGGTTCCGCAGAGCGTGTATGTCTTTCCACTAACCTTCTTCGCGAGCCCGAAATCCACCACCTTAAGATATCCATCACTATTGATAAGCAAATTTTCCGGCTTCAAATCTCGAAAGATGATGTCACGCGAGTGAAGATGCTCGAAGACGGAGCACACCTGCGCAGAGTAGAAAAGAGTCGTGTTGGGGTCGAATTTCTCCACCTTTTTCAGTCTCGTGTACAGCTCACCACCTAGCACGGCCTCCATAAGAAAATAGAGGGAGTGCCTATTTTTAAACGTGCGGACCAAATTGCAGACGAACGGATGCTCGATCGCAGTGAGGACGTCACGTTCTGTCCGAATGTGTTCTTCTTGGTGCATTTTTGTGACGTGACCCTTCTTGATCTGCTTGAGGGCATAGGTGCGGCCCGTGACTTCATGGCGCACTAGTGTCACCTTTCCGTAAGAACCTTCGCCGAGTAGCTTGATTCCGTTTAGATCCTTCAGAGATATCGCTGCGCCTTTCGCAGAGAGACTCGCATCTGCGGCCTTTCGTGCCTCGTGCGTCTCCTCAAGATTATGTACCAGTGAGTCGCCGAAGAGCTGCCGAAAGGCTGTCCCCGACAGCGCATAGCATACCACATCATCCGTATCAGCAATAGCTGTGGCGCGTCTTGGCTTGGCCCCCAGGAGCGAGCCTTCACCAAAGTACTGATTCTGAAAGAAACGCCCGATCTCCGCCGGGGCATCTGCGCCCTGCTCTTTTCGAATGAACCGCACTTCTCCGCTTTCGATGACGAAAAACTCATCACCAGATTCACCTTGGGTGATGATATTTGAGCCCTTCGCGTATGTGCGGCGCTCCATTAAGCCTGCAATCTCTTCCCTCTCGTTATCTGACAGAGGTGCAAGGAGAGCAACCGCCTTCAGCACACGTGCCTTCGACTTCAAATTGATAATATCTTTCATAGACCCGAGCAGACGGTAAAAATCACCGCGCTCGATGGCATGGCATGTGGTAGACTTTGTAGCTATGACATCTGCGTTGCGGATACCACCGTTATCCCCATCGTTCATGAGGGCTCCTTCTCCGAAGAAGGCTCCGGGACCATGGCGATTCACTTCCTTCGCATCCGCGTCACCTCGATTTTTTTGCATGACCACAACTTCACCCTTCTCGATGAAGAACATCGTGTTGCCAACTTCTCCCTGTGCGATTATTTTCGTCTTTGCAGAAAATTTGACAGACTTCATGGCGGCTGCAACTTTCAATTGTTGAGCCTTGGAAAGAGGTGCCAGCATGGGGATAGACTTGACGATTTTGGACTTTTTGTGGTCTTGGCTCTGTGCTAAATGAATAAGCACAGCTTGGAAAAGCATACGACTGATGGTCCAGACTACACTCTTGCTCGCTGCCACGACCCCCTGGGTCGCCGCAGCGTTAGGCGAGGAAATTGTGTCGAAGAGAGAATCACCAGAGACAATACTGCCTGCCCCATGGGATGTTTCACCAACTTTCAGCTCCCCCTCTGTCACAACGATGATTGCATCAGCTGCAGCTCCCTTTTCAATGAGAACATCACCAGCAGCGAGAGTGACCTTCGACATCGCGGCAGTTACGGCTTCGACTTGTGCGCGCGTGAAGCTTGCGAGACTATCCCTGCAAACGCGGTAGACGAAGTCCAAAGTTTTTTTGTCCATCTTCTCTCGCTCGGAATTTTGCAGCGCGGCTGCATGCTGGAGGAGAGTTTGGGGTACATCCGATTGAAATCGTGACGCAACACCCCTTCGACCAGCAGCGACATCCACAGAA
>JACLAD010011621.1_pt1 | contig 29010 bp, 9 predicted proteins | sample 8027901 | NCBI WGS metagenome assembly JACLAD01 (sample SAMN15725071, study PRJNA655200) | protist metagenome | isolation source: fluorescence activated cell sorting (FACS) single amplified genomes of... | place: Spain: Blaines Bay Microbial Observatory, Mediterranean Sea | collected 2016-07-05 | reverse complement strand
ATCAACCTTTTCTATGTTCCGCTTATCCTACAGATGGCGTTTGTACTTTTGAAAACATATACGTTGAAGTGGAAAATAAACATGTGGAAAATCCTGAATGGAAATCAATGCAAGAGCAACCAAAATGCAATTCTAAATGTGAAATTGTGAATAATGAAACCATCAAATTTACATGGGATGCAAAAAGTTCAGATGATGATGATGATAGCAACAACAATGCATTACCATTTTTCGCACAAAAAAAATGGGGATATGGTAGTTAAAAATATACAATCGTATTACCATGTATGTATATATGAATCACACAAAAAATATATACAGCTAAATACACATACATATTTTGTTTTTGGAAACGCGTTAAACATATTATTATTATGATAAAGAAAGCGAGGAGGTAGAGAGCTGGAGCAAGCGAGTCATTAAATCTTTTACACATATACGGTATAATTTTACAAAAAATCTTTTCAATGGCCATCTCAGCAAAAAAGCTAAATCGATTTTATTATTTGTATATACTTATTCGTAGTGTTTTGAATTGGAAATATAAATATTGATAATGATCGAAAATAAACAAACCAAACATGCATCGAAGTATGGAAATTGAAGCAGGCGTTGTTCGAAGATATCTAAAGTAATCATCTTGGGGATTATTTTTATTTAAATTTGAATTTGGCATTTTTTAGAGGATGATGTGTGTGACATGTGTGTATTATTTTATACTTAAATTATCGACACTACAAAACCTAATCCTATCAAATACGTAAATAGATTTCTACCTTTTTTTGATCAAAATCAATAGTGAGTAGTTATAAAAATTAACATGGACACAGCAGATGTATAGAGAGGGTTTTCAAAAAAACCCACTAACCTATTGGGACAGAGAGAAGTAAAGTGGATGAAGAGTTGTCGGTGGATTTATTAAGGTACCTATATCCCAATAGGAATGTTGTTTTAGTCTGCGTCGTCAGACTCTTTCGAAAGAAAGAGTCTGCTGAGGTAGGTATTAATAGTAATGTTGTTTAGTCTGACGACGCAGACTAAATGTTGTTCCCTGCCCTTGATGTGTAGGGGTTTCAAAGGAAATAAATTAAAGGAAATAAATTATATAAAAAATAAGGAATAATGTTTATCTTAGAATATATTATATATGTACAAGTTTTTATAGTGTTATTTTATGTTATATATCTATTTTATTATAAGGGTACAGTGTACACATCAAAGGGTAGGTAAAGATTAATTAACTTTACTCACTAGTCTTTTTGCCTATCAAAATGTTGTTAAGTAGGATTTTGCCTCACTGAGTACCTGTGTAGGCGTAAACGATTTCAAAAAGGTGGCCATTTTTTTTCTCAAAAAGGTGGCCGAATTTATTTTTAGCATGTATATAGCATGCCATGTTGTAAAGGCATGGAAATTCAGTAGATGCGGTTTAGGAGGCAATAGGCTTGTGAACGTAGGAAATGGAACCAATATTAATATTCTACCGAGTATAACAATCTATATCATATTTCGGTAGACAAAATAGTAGTAGAGGTGAGAGATCTCTGGGAGGTGAGGAGAGAATTTTTTATCACATTTCTTTGATTTTTTAAAGACATACTTGAACACTACAAATATGAATAACCAATCAATAAATATCCTATCTAACAATATACTTAGACACTACAATACTTTAAAAATTAACTCAATATGTGTGTGTGGTCATTAAGGATAAATCGACGAAAAAGCATGTTTTCTTCGACACAAATTATAAATCCAGGAAATCGAAGAAAATGAAATAAAGAAATGAATTGTGCAAAATCTCTCCCAGCTGTCAAAATTTTGGTAAATATTCATTTCAGCTCTTAAATTCCTCCTTAAATTTCCTGATCAAACAAATTATACTTTTAACATAAATTTGGGCAGGGGTCCTCGCCTTCCACGGCGTTTGTAACTTATTACTGGATTGCACGATTGATGATGATGAAAAAAAAAATATATACTTTTTTGGCAAAAAGTGAGAACCATACAGTAGGTCATCGGCTGCTGTAATTTTACATACCTGTTACAGTGTGTATTTTAATTTCTATTTACTCGTAGAATAGAATATAAAATAATTTCCAATGAAAGCAACTATATTATTTTTGACAATATCGCTGCTAGTCCGGCTGGTTGCTAGTGCAAAATACTTTGATGCAGTTGATTCTCGTTACTGCGCTTACCCATTACGAACCATAACATCTGAAGAGGATTGTGTCCTAGGTAGAGAACGTCTGAATTGGCCTTATGATTACATTTGTGGTAAAAATTATACTCATGTAGATAGCAAAGTGAATACAAACCAAAAACCTCCCGGCTGTTTTTGTGAGAACAAAAAGCTAATCTTCAATATCAGAGGGGCTATCACCGGTAAATGGTGTTCGCCCAAGCAACAGTGTATTTGCTATGGTGCAGGTACTACGAAAAAAAATAAAAATGATGACACGGTGGATACTAGTAACACATGTATTATTCAATACAAGAATTCATCAACTAAAAGTATTGCATACGGGCAGCCATCGAAAAAAAAAGGCACATTAAGCGCAAGCGCAAAAGAATATTTAAGCTGCCAATGCTGCAAAGATAATAAGTGCATAAACACGAAAAAAGTATGTAACGGTGATCTTGGGCTTATAATATTTTTAATTGCTACGCCATTTTACATCCTTATGTTTATATGTCCAATATTATTATATTGCGGAAAATTTATTGTCGGCGATTGCAAGGATTGGAGAAAGCTGGCATCGAAATCTACGTATGGGTATTTTGATGAAGAAAACCGTGATGCCCCCAAAATTATTGGAGAACCAATGATTGCTTTAAGAGAGAAAAACAACATTATAGGTAGTCAGAAAAAAACTCTAAAAGACTTGAAGCTTGGAAAAGAAGAAGAAGAAGTAAAAATAAGTTACCATACTGGAGTGAAAGCCATCGGTGTAGCACTTGATCGTGGGATTTCCATTAAATTTTGGAATAGCAACAGAAAACAAAAACCATATTTTCATTACGATTCTTCGTCTACACCAAATAATAACAGACCTATATCTACTATCTCACTGTCCAAAGGAGACTGGATAATTAAAATTGTACAAGATAAGGAGAAGCTACAAGTTTGTACTTTTGGTGGCCAGGTATTTGCATTCACAGATGGTCCCGATAAAACAATTGAGATGGAATCAACTAGCCGTCTTGAAACGATACAATGGACCTTGGTGCCTACATCATCAATCAGTTTCCTCGACGGGACAAGTTATGTTGAAACACCTTACATGTCGTATAAAGCAATTGATTCAAATTTTTGCAAACAAGATTGGGCAGTAATGGAAGTAGATATTCCACAAGTTATGCCTTCGCAACAGAATACTTTACCGCTAAAACTTCATTTTCCAGCACCCGATGTTTCTGGACTGGCTGTGGAAATAACAGTACCAAAAGGTTCGAAAGGGATGAATATATCAGGGAAGAAGTTGAAGTTGCCTTATCGCATTAAACATAATCAAGATGATGGTGCGACGAAATTTATTGCCAAACCAGGCTACATGATTGTTGGTATGAAATTCGAAGAAAGTAACACCGGCTCGAAAATTTCTTCAATTGTTGAAACACCAGTGACTCTTGTATATGGCAGCAGGACACATATAACTAGATGGAGAGTCTTGTGTAAGAAACGTGCAATAATTCGGAATATATTATTTGAAAGTATCACGGTACTTTTGGATATTGTAGCCTTATATCTTTTATGGGCATTATATAGCCCAGATAGACCTGGTTGGGTGACATTTGTGTCAAGCCCCGTTCCAGTACTTCCAATTACAGAATGCGTTGAAAATTGGGATACTGTCGTGAAACCATGCTTGAAAAACTTGCCATCGCCTTTCGATGCGACGGCTCAAACAAAGCTGGAGAATTGTTGTGGTTGTGGATATGTAAATAATCGAACACAAATGACATTTGCATTTGCTAAGGACATACCGCCACACTCTATATTGAAATCGTGCAAGAATATAAATACTGGGATAGCAGGAAATTCAAGTTCACTTAATTGCACAATGGACGGCGTTACCTTGGTGATACCAAAGACGCATGGTGGCATATTTGATTCAAGGACACAAATACCAGATGCAGTTGCTTTGAATATGAAAGTGGAACACACGCATTGTGTTGTGACCGAAAATTTCAATTCGAATATTTGGATTTCAGTTGTATGGGTGTCAATATGGAAAATACTGCATATAGTTTTAGAAATAAGGTTGATATCCATCGAAGTATTGGAAGAAAGTGGGGCCCTGCCTATGCATCATGATGAAAAAAAAAGTAAATTCCAGACACTTCTTGGTAAAGTTTTGAAGTCGTTTTTAACACTATTAATCACCTTGCCGTCCAATTATTTTTACACTGCTATGCTTACGTTAGGCAAACCCCTGTCCTTAAATTCAATAGCTGGAGAAGCAGACTTTATTGGTCCAGGGGTATTTCTTCCGGAATCAGTAGAACATATAAACATTTCTTTGTTGGGATTTTATGGCTTAATATCTATTTTAGCGTTGGCGATGTTCACAGTCGGGCGTGGCATAATAGTTGGTGGGGTATGTATTGCATCTATATTGAAACAAATTCCTCCGATGAAAAAATTTATGGCTAATGCCCATCTAAACTCGGAGTTGGTTGGAACAACAATCCTAGTACTTATTCCTTTCATGATGGTTCAAGTAGCAGTTTTTGTGGCTGTGTTCCGTGATTATGCTGGTAAAACGATGTCATTATACAACATGCTCTTTTCCGTTAACTTCACTGCTGAATTTGGAAAGTTCAATACCTTTGGACTAGCTGTTTCCCTTGCAGGGGTACAATTTGCATCTAACTTTCTCAGGCATCTTGTTTTAATTTTGCATTTACATCCTGAGAATATTAAATTTTGCTTCAAGTATGGCCGAAATCTTCGTCCTTACTCGAAGCAAATTACCAAAAACTTACTGAATGCTGAGATGATTAAAAGAAGTACTGATAAGGACCCAAAAACTTGTGAAACTGTCACCATTACCGACGAGTACGTTAAATTATTAAATGACGTCGGAAATGACATGTTGAATCAATCAAAAGCTGAAGTTGGCCAAATGATTAATGATGTAAAAGGAAAAATGATATTAAATTCCAATAATATAACTAAAACTGAATTGAATAAGCTTTTGGTGAAAATTGAAGAAAGTATTTTGATAATTTTAGAAAAACTATCCAACGATGATCTTATCAAAGACCTGAGAGAACGGGTGGAAGCAACGAGCTTAGATGAAATAGTTTCGTTGGCATTAACAACTGATGTTAGTCCTGAGGGAGTGTTTGAAATGATACTTTGTGAGCTGTTTGGAGATGATTCCTCTGAAGTCGAAATGCTAAATGATCCAACAGAAAATGCCAGAGAATTTTTTGCAGCTGACGAGACTGGGGATGATTGGGAAGAAGATAAAGAGGAAGCTAAAGAAACTAACTTGCGAACCGAAATTCGAGTACCAGAATATTTTGATGCAGATGCGTTTATGAATAAGCGAGAAATGGTAGTTCATACGCCAAAAGGCATACGGGTTATTGGTATACCGGATGAAACACGTGGTAAACGTATGTTCGAAATCATGATATGATAGCGCTATGTGAGTCGGTATATATATTTTGTATTTATTTTTACTTTCCAATATTTCTTGATGAAAATTTTTTTCTGAAAATAAAGATAAAAGTTTCTATTAGTGTTCAATGCTATTCCCATACTATTCGCATTCTCAATAAAAAACAACACGATGAAAATATTATCCTTTTTCTATATTAGATCTATTAAATTTACATATGAAATTTTTTATCTATATTCCTGAAATATCAATTTACATATTTATCAACATAAAAATATCCATAAAAAGGTGCAAAAATGTAGAATTTTTTACAAAAAATGCTCTGTAGACTTGCAAGTGCAAGATCCTATTTAAAATAGTGGAAAAAGTGTCAAAATATGAAAAAAATAACACTATTCATAATGGATGTTGGCGTTATGGAACAGAGTATTGTAGTCGTCTACCACTTCGAATTCACCACACTCCATCAGCACTATATCGATAATCTATAATAAGGTTATAGGTTAAGGTCTTTAAATTAATATTAGTGTGAAAGGGGACCGAGTCGTAGTCGTTAGTATACTGGTGTACCATTGCCAACTATTGTCCATTTTAATTTAATTACAAGAGAAGGCGGCACGAAGGGTACACATTTTTTTATATAATAGATAGATAGATATAGATAGATATATACACAGATTGTGTATCAGTGGAGAGAGGTGTGTATACATATTGTATTATAATATTCATTACAGAACGAATTTCGTTATCTGCACGTAGCACCCTACCTTTTGACTATATATAACTCGAATAAGAAAATTACACATTCATTATTGACCACACGTCATTATCTATTATTAAAGTTTTCATTATATTATATTATTTTGTTATTTGTTGTATTTCGTACATCATATCAAAGATATAGAGATACGTGAATATATTTATATAACGACGTAAATATAAGAAACACACATACAAACATCAACAAGCAATACCATGTTTTGCTATTTGATGTTGATCTTTTTATTGTTTATGGGTGGACATTTTGAATTATCACAAGATGGACATCCAAATAGAAAAAATATGAGGAATATTATACCTGGTGAGAAAAATTCGAAGAAAGTGCCTCATCCAGAATGGGTGTGGATGCATGGTATTGTTTATTTTGTAGGCAATCCAAGATATTTTTTACGACGAAATTATCTGGAAAATCAATTATCATATGTACGCAGTGGAGCATCGATGAAACAGGAAGGTGCATTAGCATTAGCAACGTTAGCACTGTTATGTTTTTTTTGTATATTTTATACAATTGGTTTAATGCGATCTGAAATGTGGGAGAAAAATGCTGTATGCCCACAAAACCAACCATTATTAGATTATTGTATTATCATGACATGTTACGGTGGCATAGCATGTTTAGTATGTTGGATATCATGTGTACGTGGTGCACCAAGAACAAAAACACAATGGTCCCTGTTGTATTTCATAGCGTTTGGTGAATTCGTAACAAATTGCGTTGGAATGGTTTTCGTATTAAATGCAGTTAAAGGATTATGTTCTGAAAGTGCACCTGTACGATTTACAATGGCTGCGACGGCTGTATTTATATGGGGTTGGTTTACAATGCTTATGTTCATCGGTTTAATCATGTATTGCAGGAAAAAAATGGATGTGTATCGTCAAAAGCGACGAAAAATTGAAAAAGAAGAGGAAGCGAGGAGACAACAACGATTAGGTACACCTGTAAAAGGTAATAATAACATCAATAATAGTAATAATAATAACGAGGAGGAAGAAGATGATGATTTAGCTTTATTAAAAGAAGACTAAAAAAAAAAATGGTTCTTTTGCGCTTTGAGGTGGGAGGAGCTATAGGAGGAAAAGAGAAAAAAGATCTGGTGTCCGGTGTGTGCGCGCGCGCACATGTGCGTTCTTGGTACGAGTAATTTTTCAAAAAAACATTAAAATTAAAATAATAAAAAATATATTTAATATGATGCCCTCTGTGTTTTTTTATATCAACTGAAGGGACACATTTCCCCCGCTGTATGGTTCTCCCTAATATTTTTTTTTTTTAAAATAAAAATTAATAATAAAATTAAAAATAATACTCCCTTCTCATGATGAATTTGCATACGTGCCTAATACATATTGTACACTAGTTATAAATGCCAATGCACCATACCATCTACGTACATCATTGCTACGTAAACAATATGCATATACCATCGCCCACGCAGGATAACAAAATACAGATGTTATTTCCTCCATGTTACCTAACATGACTTCTAATTCTGCTGGTTTTACATTTTGTCTTTTTGCTTCTTGACGTAGCATGACATTGCTTCCAACATCAGATAATGGTTTTGATAAATTAATAATTTGAAATAAATAATCCATAAATAATGTTTTTGAAAATAACCATTGGTATAAACGTTGCAATATTAATATTAACGACGATGTGAAAAACAATTTACTTGCACCACCAAATGCTTTAACTAAACGTCCACCATTTGCATATCCAACTACTAATAAAACTGAAGAGAAGGATTTAATATATGATCTATCCATAATTGAAAATGTATTTCCATACCATTCTGTACGTAATAAATCTTCCATGATTCCATATCCACGTGGTCCGCTAATATGACTACAAATATGCATGAAAGACAATGCTGCCATTTTTCCACCAGATAAAAATAATTTGATAAAACCAAATGGATTGATTTTCGAATAATCAATGTCACCAAAAGTCATTCTATCTTCTTTTGGTACATATTCTTTTAATTGGTTACTTAAATACATTTCACCTAAGCCACACATACCAGCAAATAAATATGGTAAACGAACATTTTGACGAACTAAAAAACCACCAAGCAATGGCCCAATAATTAACCCAGCAAATGTATATGCGTTTTTTTGTGCTTGTGCAGCTGCAAGTTTAGTAGCATCGCCTTTGTAAATATCAGATAAATAGACACTGAAGGAATTGATAGTTTGTTCACCAGGTGCATTTGCATATGCGGTTAACAATTCAATATTTCCAGTTGGAAATAGAGAAACTAATAATTTTGTTGCAGTACGATAATATACACCAAAATTGATAATATTTAGTCGTCCAAAAATTTTCGATAATTCTAACATCAGTGGATTTAAAATAATAGATAAAACATATGAAGTTCGAATGGCATTATTCACAGCAATGGAATAAAGCGCCGTATCATTTTTGAAAAATGGTAATAATATTTCCATTCTGCCATTAGTTGTAATAAAGAATTGCAAATGATGCAAAAAAGTCATCCTTGCTATTGTTAAACTTTCTTTATTTTTTTCTACATCATTATCCTCTTTGCTTAATGTCATTCTTCAAGTTAATAATTATGGTAAAATAATTCAAAAAAAATATTATTATTATTATGATATGAATACGTGATATCTAGTATAGTATGTAATTTTCAATATTATATATGAAATTGAATATTGTCTATTCTGTCTATAGAGAGACTTTTTGTGATCTCTACATATACTTACCAACATATATACCAACTCTCTCACACAATAATGTATAATATATATATATTTTTACATTTTTTTTTTAGAGTTTTTTAGAGGAGGTAGACATAGAATTTGGATATTTTTGGGTATTATATTGTAACAAGTATGAAATAAAAAAGGCCCCTATATAGAAGGTTGCAAAATTTGAATTACTATAACAAATTAAAATATACTCTCGTTTCTACTACGAAAATTCAAAATCATTTGCAGAACCTTTTGATGATTTTCTTTTTTCAATACGATTTTGTAACCGAATGGTAGAATCTCGACGTTCTCGTTCCATATGACCCTTTAAAACAGCTGCTGCACCTTGTTGTTCAAAATCCAATTTTGTTGTTAAACTTCGATCCCTTTTCACATTATTATTGTTTTTCTTTGTTGAGCTTCTTGGGGTGCCATTTAATTTTGCCATCTTTCGCGTTTGTAATCTTTTTGATGCCTTTTCCTTGTCGTCATTGATTTTTAAAGTTAAAAATCCAAACTTCGGAAAGAGTCGTCTGACGACGCAGACTAAATCCAAACTAGTCTGCGTCGTCAGACACTCTAAATCCAAACAATCCAACAGGAAAAAGATATAGACAAATTATGACGAATTAATTTGTAAATAAGTATAAAAAATGAGAAACGTGAAATTTGTTTGTGAAATTTGATGATGCAGATTCCCTTATTTACTCATCAGTATACGCACATACCACGGAAAAATTTTAAGCTCCTATATGCACAACAATACATATTTTTTATACGAAGGTGTCACAATATTACTCGCTATTTCACCTTCAAGAATCCACATTACTGCGAGACCTCTTGGGAGAAGCCCTTTGCGCTATTTTGGACTACGTTGATTTTTTAAAAATATGGTATACATAGGTCTATATTACTTGTAAGTATATATACAAAATTTTTTAAATTTTGTTGTTCCAAACAAATACCATCAAAAGACTTATCCCAATAGGTATTCCATAAAATTCATCAAAAAATGCAAAAATAAATAGAAAAATAGATTTAATAATTAATAAAGTTTTATAGTTTTATGGTTGTTAGTTGAAAACAATATATATATTATATAAAATTTCTCTCATAAAGAAATAGAACTATAGTTTACGACTTAGATATATACAACAGCAACAACAGCAATGGCATCGTTAGCAGCTGGGAAAGAAAAAACACCATCACAAAAAAATGCAATCAAAGAAGCGTTGAAAATTATTAAAGAAGCAGATGCTTGTTTAAAAACAAGTATGTTTAATTGGAAAAAAGATTATTTAAGTGCAGCACCTTTGTATGCGAAGGCATCGAATCATTATCGTATGGGAAAAGAACCACAAAAGGCGATTGATTGCTTAGTGAAAGCAGCTACATGTGCTGCGGAATGTGGACAAGAATTTGAAGTTGGAAAGCATAATCAACAAGCTGGTATGATAGCAAAATCTATGAAAACGGAAGAGTACTTTAAAATGGCTGCAGATTTTTTCGAACAAGCTTTTAATGCATATAAAGATAATGGAGATATGGTTACCGCACAAACTGCAGGAAAGCAAGCTGCTGATATTATTGCTAAATTTGATGTCGACCGAGCAGTTGCAATGTATGTACGAATTATCGATGCATTGGAAGCGTTGGAGCAATGGGCATATACATTTCAATTATATCGTGACGTGACACGAATGGCTTTACGTGATCAAGATTATGGGATGGTATTAACATTGATTCAACGAGCTATCAAAGCCTTTACAAAAGGGAATCAAACGAACACGGTATATCAATGGCTGTTAAGTGAAACCATATTGATGGTGTATCGTGAAGATATCATAGGAGCTGATGAAGCATTTTTAGAAGCGTTAGGGTATGGGCGTTATGGATTGTCTGATCAAGGTGAAGCTGCTGAAGATTTTTTAAAAGGTGTGAAAGAAAACAATGCGGAGAAATTAAAAGCTGTTAAAAATTTGCCTGGAATGAAATTTTTACCAGTTCCAGAAATAGGTAGATTAGCAAATGAAGTTATGGACAAAATTATTGGCAATGCACCACAAAGTGATCCAAAAAAAACAACAATGCCTGCAGCAATTCGTGATACACAAAGTAAAAAAAGCCCAATGGATTTATCATCAATACAAAAATCATTACAAAATACTAGCAAGTCTATTGCAAATAGTTTAGACAACAATAATAATACTAACATTGTAAATGATGATGAAGAAAAAATTAATGATACTGTTGCTCGTACATCAACAGCAAGTGCTACATTAGAAAATTCAATTGCAGAAACGAATGATTTGTTAAATGGTTTTGAAGATGACTTTGATGATTTAGCGTAAGGGTGTGTGTATATGGGAAGAGAAGGGAGAATATTTACCCGCACATATAAGAGAGATTTAAAAAATTTCTGTTTTGTAATATGATATGTGTGTCATCATTTCACCTATTTATTATATTTATTAATAATATCTTTTTTTTAAAAATATATTAAGTATAGATATTTGTATACTAAGATTTATATTTGTCCCTTCCGGTAAGAAAATTCCGATGGCCATATAAAATAATAAATAAAATAAAAAAAAGTACGCAATTTTGGATAAAGATTTCATAGAACGTACTAATGGATAAAGATCGTATAATTGACACAAAACTATATACGACAAAAGGAAAGAAAACGATTGTTGCCGATCGTATTATTGTATCATTATTGTTGTTATTTTGTATAATATTATTTTTTTGCTACTTTTATTCAATATATGGATCGTTTAATTAAAGTAATTAATAAATTGCAAGATGCATTTACAATATTAGGCGAGGATCCATTATCGTTGCCACAAATTGCTGTTGTTGGTGGACAATCCGCAGGCAAGTCATCCGTTTTAGAAAATATTGTTGGAAGAGACTTTTTACCCCGGGGAAGTGGTATTGTTACGAGGAGACCATTGGTTTTAAAATTAATTAATGAACCTGAATTAAAGGTGGAATATTGTGAATTTCTTCATTTACCAAACAAAAAATTTAGTTATGAAGATGCTCGTAAAGAAATAGAAAATGCTACGGAAAACGATCCGAGATGTTTAAATAAATCTATTAGTGATGCACCTATTAATTTAACAGTTCATAGTGCACAAGTTTTAGATTTAACTTTAATTGATTTGCCTGGTTTAACACGTGTAGCAGTCGGAGACCAACCAAAAGATATTAACGACCAGATTCGTGCTTTAATATTAAAATATATTCAACAAGAAAATACAATTATATTAGCAGTATCTCCAGCAAATCAAGATTTAGCAAACAGTGATGCTATTCAATTGGCAAAAGAAGTTGATCCCGATGGGTTTCGCACAGTTGGTGTTTTAACGAAACTTGATTTAATGGATAAAGGTACAAATGCAATGCCTATCTTAAACAACGAAGTGATTCCATTAAAATTAGGATACATCCCGGTAGTCAATCGAAGTCAGCATGATATTGAACAAAAAATGGATATCAAAACACAATGGAGTGCAGAAGATTCTTATTTTTCTTCCCATCCAGCATATAGAATGATTAAAGAACGATGTGGGACAGAATATTTAGCAAAAGTACTTAATAAAACATTGATGCAACATATTAAAAATTGTTTACCAGATATCAATAATAAAATTGGTGCTTTTACTAATTTAAAGAAAAATGAATTAATTGAATTGAAAGAATTGAAAGATGATGCAGCTAAATCACAAGCGGTTCTCGGCTGCATTGTTGGTTATGCGCAAAAATTTAAAGACAAGATGGAAGGGAATGATGATGATGCTACTATTGATCAATTAACAGGTGGTGCAAAATTGCGTTCGTTATTTAAAGGACAATTTCTAAAAAATATTGAAAACGTGGATGTATTATCCTCATTAGCACCAGCTCAAATTCGTAACATTATTAATAATAGCGGTGGATTGAAAGGTGGATTGTTCATCCCAGACGAGGCATTTCAAGTAGTTATACGACAAGGTATTAAGCAATTAAAAGCTCCATCTATTATTTGTTTACAAAATGTATATGATGAATTGTTAAATCAAGCAATGAGTATTGAAACGGAATCAATGGGGCGATATAATGTATTGAGAGAAACTATTCGTAGGCAAACTAGGAATATTATTTCATCAAGAAAAGAGCAAACCGAGGCGTTGGTGAATACGTTGATTGATATGGAAGCAGCATTGATTAATACAGATCATCCTGATTTTTTAAAAGGCATGACTGTTTGGGATTTAATGTCAGCAGCTCAATACGTTGAAAAGAACGATCCAACAGCAGTTACCTCATTAAAAACACATGTTGAAAATAAAAAAAATACAAGTTCAACAAACGAATTATCTTTAATGGAAGGTTGGATGGAGTTAAAAGAAATGCCATCTGGTGGTGTTAAATTAAGCTTTAAAAGTGCATATACACGGAAGTGGTGTGTATTAGCAAAACGATCTTTAGTTGTCAGTGACACGGAAGAAGGTGAAAATGCTACTGCAATCGAACTTGATGGTGCAAAATGTACGTTAGCACCTGGCCAATCCGATTGCAAGTTGGAAGTTACAGTTGCAAGTAATGGACCTAGATACACCTTTAAAGCAAGTGATCATGGAAATGCTACGAAATGGTGCCATAGCATTGAAATTGCATCTAATCAAGAAAGTTGGGATGCATTTGTGGCAGGTAAATTAAAGCAACCGAAAGCAAATCCAATGTTTCAACAAAGTTTTAAAGCTGAAACACCAGCAACAAATAGGCCAGGAAGGACACCATCTATGACAAATAGTGATGTAATTCAAACACGTGTTGTTGAAACATTATTGACTGAATATTTTGAAATAGTTCGTAAAAAGATTTTAGACAGTATACCAAAAGCAATAACATTAAAATTAGTTAGTAATGTTTCCAAATCATTACATACGGAATTGGTTCAAGCTTTATATGATCCTGCAAAAGTGAATGAGCTATTAAGTGAAACAGCGGAAACAGAAGCAAAGCGTGAGCGTTTATCATCTGTGTTGAAAATGATGGAAGAAGCAAGATTAGCTGTACAACAAGTGATGATTGGATAAAAGATAAAAGAAAAGGTGTGTGTGTGTGTGTGCGTTGTAAAGATTGTAAAATGTTTGTATATATAATAATACGCGATTCGTGCACCGATTTTTTCGTAAATTTTTTTGAGAATTAAAAGTATTTCTACACGCACTTATAATACACCAGATGTAAAAATTAAATTTTTAAAATCTCTCAGTCCCTCTCATAGGTATCATCTCTTCCTAATGCCGTCTGATTAAATGTATCAAAAATACTCGATTGATAACCAGCATATTTTGTTTTGTAGATTCTTTCCTCCATTTTATGTAAATGCTTAGCATTTTTTGCATGTTCTTGCCACGGCTCCATGCCAATTCCGACAAGTGCCTCTCGTACTTTATATGGATGTGTAACAGACATTGATGTTTGAAAACTATTATCTACATCATAATTGTCAGATGATATTCGACTTTCTATTAATTTAATTTCTTCTTCTTTGGATAACATTTTACTACGTTTATATCTAATATATCTATTCCATTTTATATTGTCAGTATTGTCAATTTTTTGATCAGATACAAAATTATACCACATTTTTAACAATAATCTCATACGTTTCCTGGTTGATTCCATAGTTAAATTAAATGAATTGCCACATCTTACTTCATATTCTATTTCTTTTTGATGTCTTTTTAATTTATGTTGTTTTGCTAATATTCTTGCTAATTCAAGATTCTGTACATTTGTTTGAAAGGCATGAATACAAAAATTTTCAAATGCAAGTTTTTTTAATTTATATTGATAAAAACTTCTTGATAATAATTCATTATTGTTCACTAACCATTTCTTTAATAATTTTACACCATTGGGAAATGATGATGGTGTCCTCCAACGCTCTAATCGTAAAAATTGGAAGGATTTATTGATTTCTAAAAACGGTATTGTTTTTCGTTGTAATAACAAAGGTGTTTTTGGTCTTTTTCTTTCCATTTCTTTCAATCTTTGTTCATTTTCTTCCTCTTGTATTTTTCGTTCTAACTCTATTATTTTCTTCCGTTTATCTGAAATAAATATATCATCAAATTCATTTTTTGTTGCTACTACATATTTCTTTTTCTTCGTTGATACATTCTTTCTATTATTGTTTTTTGTTTTTGTATGTTTCTTAGTTATTATTATATCATCAAATATATTCTCCTCCATGTTGCATTTTTTTTTTATTTAGTTTTTTCGTTTTTCACTTATCGTTTTGTATATGTATATCCCATGTGGTATTCTTTCCATATACAACTGTGGAGCAACGAATGAATGTCAGCAATACAGTTATGAACAGAAAATTATTTATGTACAGTTCTTACGTTCATGATGTGTACATCAATATATTCATACTATATATATATATCCGTGCATAGTATAGGACAATAGGATTACATAAAAATGTATTTTTAGATTTTTAGAAGATTTTTTGCTTCCGATTTTTATGTTTTTATAGTCGTCTATAAAGAAGCGCTATTCCCATGCTAAGCCTTACCAATCCTGGTGACCGTACTCAAATCCTAGTACTATTTAATCTCCCCCTTCTTCATCTATATACCAGGTACCAGGTAGTAGCTACACGTAAAATCAAGTAACGAATCAATATTTATTAGCACGGTGCATTATGTGTCCAAAAATTAAAATTAAATATACCACATATATATATGGACATCAGAGACACAACGATAGCAAATGTATATATATATGTATATGCAACAAACCGTCGTTTTTGGATTATATAGTAGCTAAATTTAATAAGTGATAGTATTAAAGATAAAAAGACGCTTATTGTGGTTGTGGTTTCCGGTGTTTAATATATTTTATATACCTTTATATCTTAATAAATAACGAATTAATTTTTATTTAATATATAGCAGGTGCTGGGAAAAGGTGCGGTCAAGAACTGTATATATCGATATATAATAAAATTACCAATATAACATAAAAAATGTCAGATTTAGTCAATCATACAACACAAGGAAAAGCATTTTGGTATCCAGAATCTGCACAAGGCGCATGGATGGGCCAAATGGGTATGGGAACACACATAACACCTACAAAATCAATGCTAGTAACAAATACATCACCAATTAAACCAAGGCCTCCACCAAGATGCTTTCAAAAAGTCCCACGTAAGCAAAGACCATTAAGATCTATCTTACCAGTTAGATTGGATCCACGTACAGATTTTGGAAAAAAAAAGGATAGTGGTGTAAGTTTTGGTTCTAATTATCCATCTAAATCGCGTGTACAAGTACATTTTGAAGTTCCTGGACCTGGTGCATATAGATTACCTGAAGCTACGGGTGGCAAAAATTCACCATCCGTTTCTATAGGATTGTCTGAACGACCAAATTATTTTAAAGATATTATACGAAGAGCAAAAGAATCCCCTGCACCTACATTTCAATTTAAACCATTAGACCTTGGTCCATGTCGAGTAAAGTATCGTAAAACCTTTAAAACTCACAAAGAGCCTGATTTATCGCCAGGCCCGGGCACTTATTTAACTGGTCCAACAAAAGCTGCAACAGATGCAATTCCACCACCTGGTAAATTTATCAAAGGTGCAGTATTTGATAGATCACCACGTTTTAAAGATCGAATACGCTTACACGATTCGGAGGAAGAGCGCCAACGGAAACGTTTATTGCATGATTATGTAAATGAAAATATTAGTAATGTTGAAACAAATGTAAAAAAGATTGAGAAAATTAATAAATTTTCTAAAACAGTTAATTCAAGAGTTGAACAAGCAGCTAAATTTAGAGCTGAACAAGAAAAGGCCCAGTATAGAAAGTCCGTAGAATTAGCATCAAAACATATTGTTGCGATGAATAGACGCCGTATATGCTTCGGATTACGAGCGATTATACTTGCAAGCAGACAAAGTTATTTAATCAAACAATTGATTTTTAAAAGAAATGAAATTTTGAATGCGAAAATTGAACGAGCTAAAAAATATCACCAGATGAAAATATTCCAAACATGGTGGAGAGCTGCGCGAGAAAGTCGAAGAAATAGAATGGCAATAACCATAACATGTGCAATTCGTGCCTATATATTTAATAAAAGACTTCGAAATAAAATACATGGCGCAAATGTTATAAGACGTACTTTACATGCTGAACAAGGCATGGATAAAGCATTGTACAATATTCGTAAATTTCGCGTTTCAGTTGTTCGTATTCAAAGATTCTTAAAAAAATGTGAAGTAGCTAATTCAGGTCGAATTGAAATACTGTTTCGTCAAGGTTTTAGGAAAGTAGTCACCATGTTAATGGAGCTTGAAGAAAAATATAATGATAAAAATACAACAAAAAATGATACAAAAAAAGTAGCTTCAAAGACGAAAAAGAAGAAGATGTCGAAAAAAAATACAAATGATAAAAAAGGATTGAAAAGACATAATACTACTGTTGATTTTACAGAAGATATAAAAAATGTAGAAGTAAAAGATGAAATGACTCGAATTATTAAGCGCCAAGCAATTTTAGAAACATTAAAACCGGAACTTTATGATGTATGTAGAAATTACCAAAAAGTCATTTGGCAGAAATATAAAAAAAGATTTTTAAAGACATATAAACAATATGAAAATTTAAAAATGAAATTCCATATGGTAGATCCAAATAATTTATCATTACGACGTGAAATTAATTGGGAATTGGAAAATTTTATATTTCCACGTTTTTCATGGTTAAGTCCAGATGAAATAGTAAAACAAGTAGCTGTTGAAACGATGGCAAGTTTACATCAAGTGGAAGAACAATGGGAAGCGGATGAGAAAAAGAAATGAGAAAAAAAAGGTGTGTGTGTGTGTGTGTGTGTGTGTTTGTGTGTGGATGTTGTGTGTCTTAACACACCAGTATTTTTAAATTGATAGTTCAAGTGCATTAAAAGATTTTAAATGTTGTGTGTAAAATGGTATATCATTATATTATCTTGTGTGTGTGTGGTAATAATTAAAAGTAATCATATACGTGTTGCATATTTTATTTTAAAATACTCAATATTTTAACTTAATTTTTTAATATATTCCACCCACCTCTCTTTATGCCGAATTAACGCATGATATGCAGACATAATGTGTACCACCAGCACAACGATATCCATTATTAAATGGACAATTGCATTTCTGACATGTTTGATTTTCATAAATTCCACGAATCCATTGATAACTTTGTGGGCATACTCCGATTTCTTTCAATTTTTCCAGTGCTTCTGCTTCGGTCATTTCTTTCCTATCTTCCTCTTCTTCCTCTTCTTCCTCCTCTTCATATTCTTCTTCAACTTGTTCTTGAGTTGGTGCTTCTTTTACTCGTGAATTGGATCCACCGCCACCTGGAGTTTTTTTAACTCTAGGTGGACGAGTCCTCACTGTAAGAATTGGTGGGGCAAAAACGGTTAAATTACTGTTTGGTGCTACTGGCTGATTACGAGGATGGTTGTGGTTATGATTGTTATCACTTACATCACATGCATTGTGTTTGCTACAATGTTTTCTACTGCTGCTGCGTTTTTTCTTCATGATGGTTGATATATTTTTCGTAAAATCAATATCAAAATCTGCTGCTGTAAATGTCCTACCTAATTTTCTTATTTCTTCATCAGGCAAGTCTTGATTAATTAATCGATCTGCCAAACGCTCTAATGCCCTTTCAACTAAATTTACGGCTAGGCCTCCATTTTGATCTTCCATATCATCAAAGTGAGCAAATTCAATGTACTTTCCAAGATTTTCTTCTAAACCTTCTTCAAATATTAATCCTTTTCGTTTTGCCTCTAATTTTGCAATTTTAGCCAACTCTTTCCCGCTATAATTTGGCAATAATAAACGAGTACTAAAGCGTCTTCTCAATCCTGGATCTGCATCAAGCAAGTTTTCCATTGGACCTTCATATCCCGCTAAGATTACCAATAATTCAGATCGATGATTTTCAACTTCAGTTAATAAAGTGCGAACAACCTCACGTCCATATGAATCTCCTCCATCCGATACTAAACTATACGCTTCATCGATGAATAAGCATCCACCCAAAGCATCTTTCACAATTTCGGAAACTCGATGTGCTGTTTGTCCCATATATTGTCCCTTTAAATGTAACGCATTTACTTCATGAAAAGTACCACTTTGTAAAATGCCATATGCATACAAATATTCACCAATAATTCGAGCTGTAGTAGATTTACCAGTACCAGCATTGCCCATTAAGACCAGATTCATACAACTAAATAATGGAGCAGAATTTCCGGTCTTTTCTACAAATTTAGCAGTGTTCTTCATTTTGGCGAAAAACTTCTTAACTTCTACCATCGACACTAAGTTTCCAACTTTTTCTTCTGCTTCCGCTTTTAACATTTCACCAGCTCCAAGTGTTCCTTTACCCAATTCAGCGATACCAAAATCTTCAGCAGTTAAAATAGTAGCAGCTTCTAACAATTGCTGTTTCCGATCAACACCTTGGACTTCAGTTATCGAATTTAATAATCTATTTTGTTGCTCTTTATTTGCATCTTGTACAAGGTTCACTGCAAGTCCACCATTTTGTTCTTCAATTTGTCGACGATATGTTATCCCAACATGTTTTGCAAGTTTTTCTTTCAAACCATCTTCAAATTGGCGACCATACCGAGTTTGTGCAACATATTCTGCAATATCTGCAATTTCAGTAGTGCTATAGTTTTCCAAATGCAAATATTCTGGAAATCGCCTTGGTAATCCTGGATCTTCTCTCATAAATCGTTTCATTTTATCTTCATACCCAGCCATGATGACGACTGTACCAGTTCGATTGTTTTCAGTTTCCGTTAACAATGTTCGAACAGCTTCTTTGGAGAATATATCACCAGATCCACCATTTTCACTAGCTAATGAGTAAGCTTCATCCAAAAACAATGTGCCATTTTTCGCATCCTTAAAACATGCTTTCACAAGTGGTGTCGTACTTCCAACGTATTCACCTTTCAGCTCCAATGCATTTTTTTCTATAAATTCCCCAGTTAGAACACCATGTGCTTTTAAAAATTTATGAACCATTCTTGCAAACGTCGTTTTACCTGTTCCTGGAGCACCAGTCAAGACTAAATTATAGCATCGTTTAATGGTTCTGCGATCTCCAGTAATATTTACAAATTCAATGTTTTTTTTAATTTTTTCTAGCCATTCTTTTGCATTTGACATGCCAATCAAGCCATTTACTTCATCCATAATTTTCTTGATTTCCTCCGGGTCACCTAATTCTTTTCCAATTTCAAAATCAGATGGTATCAAACATATACTTGCTTTTTGACCAGTTTGATGGGCTGCTCTTCGTTCACTTCTTCGAAGGAGAGCTTGATCAACTAATTGTTGAATAAATCGGACACCACCCTCTGGTTTTGAGCTGTATGTATCTTCTAAATATTTCTTCAACTTTACATCTAATCCTTTTTCAAAATAAACACCACGTTTCTCAGCACAATATTTAGTTGCAATCAATACTAATGTATAAATTTCTGGATCAGGCATTTTCACACTAAACGGTACCTTAGATTTCAAATCAACATGTGAATTTAAAGTACCAATGGCACTACCAACTGGGCAGGATAATGCTATGAATGTGTTTGGTTTTGTAGCATGTTCAGCAATATTTGCACCAGCATCTAATGGAGCATCTAAATTATTTGCTGCTTGTTGTAAATTTGGCATTATTTTCTCCGCTTGGGCAATTAATAATGCACCATCCGTTTTTTTCAAAGTATCAAATGCCATTGATGGTTGGCCTATCTGTTTCATCATCTTGTTGGTTGGCAAAATACTATATGCAAATAGAAATTCTGTTGCTACTTGTGCAAATAAACTTTTCCCTACTCCTTCATTGCCTTCAATAATAGTATTGAATTCCCAAGGACGAAGGGACGAAGTTTGAATACCAGCTTCATCATCGTATGAAATGCTTCTTTTAAGCTTAATTTTTGGTGGTGCTAAGTCATCTTTTTGATCATCTTGAGATTTGGAAATGGAAGTATTCTCTAAAATGTCTTCTAATTCAAGATTATGTTCATCGTTTTCTGCCTGTTCAATTAGTTCTCTCATTCTTGCAAACCACCATCTAGGCGTTCCATGTTCCTCCTCAACACCCCAACCTAACATGCTTTCAATTTTTTCATCGATATCCTTTCTTAGTCGATCTCTCTCTTGTGCAGTCGTCGTTTTCACATCAAAATCTGTTACCGTAAGTACCAATGGAGCTTTATCGTAATCGTTGCGCTCCTCTATATTCTCCAAAATACGCCTATTCTTTCTAGAAATAGCCAATTCAATACAATCATCTGCTAAATATGCATTTCTAGCTTGAATAGATGCGCTATCATATTTGCTTCTTACAATCCTTTTCATTGTTGAAAGCCTGTTACGACGATCATCATCTGCAGCAAGGCTATATCCTTTTTCCTCTAAACGCATCAATGATATCTTTGCTAAATTTGAGGAAGATAAAATAGGCAATTTCATGACACTTGCTTCAAAAGCTCGATAACATGGTAATGGTGCCAATCGTTGTATAACAACATCATGAGCACCTATTATGACACGAATTTGCTTTGCTAATGCCATTGTCAGAAGTGCACTGACTTTCATCAAAGTCTTTTTTTCTTTTACTTCGTCTGGGTTAATTATTGACCAATAAAATGTAACAAATTTCTCATCATTCGTTTCAATTTGCTCTTCTAAATCATCAATATTATAAATATTGATACATTCCCCAGCTTTGTTTACCACTGGAACTAATATGTTGACCTTATACGACCATCCTTTAATAGTAACTGCTGTGCTGTGCGTTGAACCAGTTTCTATTACTGCAATTTCTCCTGGTTTCAAAGGCCCCTTTTCCGCTTCTTTATCTTTTTTATAATCTTTTGCCAATTTACATTTGGAACCTTTAGCTGGAAATTTGACATATTTTTTTGACAAGCTCCTTTTTTTCTTTGCTTGTGTATAGTAAAACCATTTTGCAAATAAATACGCAGCAGTTCTTTTACCAGTTCCAGGATTTCCACTGATCAATACATGTCGTAAAGGTCGATTCTCATTTAATGTATTTCTACCAAGAGCATCTTCAACAATAGCATTGCAGAAACTTTTAACTTCTTCAAAACCAACTAGTTTCTCTTGCATTGCGCATAAATCTCCAATTTTATCAGCCTCCCTACTGCTAAATCCCATCATATTTATGATTCTTTGAGTATATGCAGATTTTGAATGCATACTTGCTCGTTTTGATTCATCTTCTTTTAAACGCATCGCGGCTTCTTTGCGTATTTCTGGCGCTCTACGACGTAGCGTTGTTTGAATTAAGCCTTCGATTGATAACTTGAGGTTGGTATCATCAATGTTCCCTGTACTTTTATTTTTTTTATTCTCTTTCTCATCTTTGTATTCCACAATGGCATTCCAGATTTCATAGAAATCAATTTTACCTATAGTACCTCTCTTTTTCATAACACGAAGACGTTTAATAAATATTTTCAATCTTCTTCTAGCTTCTATTGCAGCAAAAACTTTAGGAGAATGCAAGGAAAAAAATTTTTGTATACAATTCAGTTTTGACAAAATACTCTTTGATTTAATTTTATCATGTATTGTTTTGTATGGATGAAAATATAAAATCATAAACGGTTCAATTTTTTTCATATCAAATTCATTTGTCTTTGATAACGAATTTAACAATGGAATAATAGCCCATTCTGCTGACTTTATTAGTGTTTTATCTTCGTTGCCAATTGTCGGTATCACAGTACAAACAATGTAACCAAATAAGTCCCGAAAGAAAATTTTCATAGCATTACTTGAATTATCTGTTTGATCAACACCATTTTTTAATTTCTTTAAATTTTCAGCCATAATCTCAAGAATTTTCAAAGATGTTTTTGCTGCTACAATAGACTTTTGGCGCTGTTCACGTTCTGCTTTCAATAATGCTAAACTTTTCTTTTTTTCAATTGGTTTTGTTTTCATTGGAAATTTCTTTGACAATAAATACCCAACATATTCCTTATATACTTCATCTGCAATGCCAGGTTTTAAAGCAATGATAGAATCACCATCAAACTCAGTACCCGTGTCTGGTAATGGACCATAATTTTTGGACGCATCAGGATTATAGGTTTTGTGAGCATCACAAACAGCAAACCATCCATTCTTTCCATATGCATCGTTTCGTGATTTATTTGCACTTTTTGGATGAAGCTGTTTACATATTGTTCCTGTTTTCCCGCAGCTCCAGCATTTAGATCCTGGCCATAATGACATGGTCATTTCATCATTAATGTCTTTACCATCACAAGTAAAATATTCCCTGTAATCTCGTAAAAAATCCTCAATGTCGCCATATTCTTCTAAATCCCATTCATTTTTTAATTTTAAATCAATTACATTTTTAATTGGTTTTTCTATAGTACTAAATTCCTTTTGAAGCGTTTCTAATAATTCTTGTTCTTCCTTAACACCATCAAGTTCATCTAAATCTTGTTCTACTAACTCTAACGAAATAGGATCGTAACATCGATAAAGGCTTATGATTTTATTTCGTACCTTTTGGTTCTCTATTTGTTCCGCATATGACATTGGTTTCCGAGATAATGCTTCTGCTTCATCAGTAGTATCTACAACCTCCCCATTAATCGACAAACGTTGATGATACTGTGTATTGCCTTTTGACCAAGTACTAGATTTCCAAAGTTTTTCAGTGGCATTATATGTAGCAGATAATTTGGTCCATGAACCTGCAGTTGATGTTTTCCCACGATATTCAAATTTTACTGCATCGGTTTTATTCGCTAATGCTACAAATATTACTTTTTTCCCATCGTCGCTTAATTCTGCACAAAGCAACGTTTTGTTGGTAAGTGTAGAAAAGGTATCAATACAAGCCTTTACAGTATTATTAGCAATTTTTTTACGACCTGTTTTTGAATCGCTAAGTATATCAACCAAATCCATTAATTTCATTCCAAATGATGTTAAATTTTGTGCACCACGAAGAATCAATGTTCTAGAAATTGCATCTAACAACTTCTCTGCACCATCTTCTGTATTTATATCCGTATTTAAATCAAGCTCTTTAATATCTAAAATTTGATTTCCTTTTCTACTGCTTCCATTATTCGTTACACTTCGTTTTTTCGTAGAAGATTTCCTTTTAGTAAGTCTCTTTTTCTTCTTAGGTTTGTTATCTATCCTGAATTGCACTAGATTCCTTATTTTTGTTGTTTTTGCCTTACTTAATGGAGTAACACCAGTTTCATCTGGTCTTGTTAGCGTAACTTCAATATCAGGTTGTTCTAAAAAAAATTTTACTATATTTTCATGACCTTCCCAGCAACACATGATAAGTGCACTTCGATTTTTATAGCCACCTAAGTTTACATCTGCGCCGCATTCATTTAGTAAATATTTGCATATTTCCAATTTACCACTAGCAGCAGCTCTTGTTAATGCAGTATTGTCATATACAGTAGGAGCTTTTCGATTAACATCCATACCTCCATCAATTAAAAGTTTTGCTTCATCAAATGTTCCATCTTTACAACACTTTACTAGTGCATCATCATTATTCCCATGCTTCTTTTTAACTGCATTGAATTTTGCCTGATCAAAAGATTTATTTCTTCTTTTTCCCTTCTTTGTTTTTTTCTTTTCTTTACTTTTTTTTTTCCTAGAAGAAATTTTTTTCCCCTTCGTCTTTCCAGATGATACCAACTCTACTTTCAAGTTTAACGCAGATTTTTTGGATATATATATACTTAAATACATACCACTATCCCACCATTGACCACCAGAAAAAAACTTTGTACCATCGTTTCCATAGCATTGGAAATGGCCACTAGGAGTTGTAGCAGTTGGATCGATAATGATATATCCATTTTGCCCCTTGGTGAGTTTTGACTTTTTTTGATGATAAATATCTTTTTTCTTACCATCGTGTAACAATCCACCATCTAACAATATCCAAGAAAAACCAATAGAATCGTTCACAGCACCTGGAAAACTTTTTTCAAAGTTTGTAGTGTGTGTTTTTTTATCTTTCCCAATACAGACACAATATCCCCACGTATTGTTTCCATCACAAGGGTCTGGTACATCAAAACTTATTTTCATGTTATAGCCTTTTGGTATTTTCAATTTGGTATCTGAAATAACCGATTCCCAATTATTACTTGATTTGTTAAAACCAATAGTAAAATCATTGCGGCTATTTGAAATTGGTCTTAAGTTTGTCTTTTTACTCCAAGTAATTTCTTTGAGTTTTTTTTGCTTTTGCTTGATTTTCGACTTTTTTTCGCTCTTTGACGTTTTCTCACCTATCTGTCTGATATATTTAACATCAACACCACGTTTACGTTCACCATTGTCAAACTTTAAATCATATGTTTCATCATCCTCATTTACAAATATCACCTCACCGCCATAGTATTTTTTCCATCCACTAACTTTTGCTTCAATGCGATCTCCTACAGTATACTTTGGCATATCATTATCATCATCATCATCGTCGTCAGAGGACGAAAGTAATTCATCTGTGTCAATATCATCATCGCTATCTTCACTATTTAACTCAAATGATTCATCAATTAATTGATTATTAACTTTTACGAAATTTCCATCAGTAATTTCTTTTTTTGAATTATTATTATTATTATCATTTTCAATGCTAATCTCATTTGTTGTTCCTGCTTTTATAATATCATCCATTTTCATTGCTTTTTTAAATATGGAATAAATTCGTTTAACATCTTCTTTATTGCTTAAGTTAGATGTATTTTGATGATCTATTTTCAATATCCAAGATATAATTTTATAAAGTGCCCTTGAACCAATCTTACAACGATAATGGTAAAAAGCATCACTACTACTACTACTACTACTACTATTATTATTATTATTAGATTTGGTTGCCATATTGTTCCATACTTTTGTCAATTTATGGACTTTCGAATAAATTTTTTCAACTAATTTTTCAAGATAATCGGGAACCGTTTGAAAATTGTAGGTTTCCTTGAAATATTTTGAATGGATTATTATTCTTGAAACTACTAATAACGTTTTGCCTTGATCTTTATATTCCATTGCACTAGCAATATCACAAAAATCTTTCAAATTCTTTGCCTTGTTTAAAGTATTTTTAATTATATTTTTTGGAAAAATAGACCTCCAATAACGTTGTATTTTTCTTGCAGCTATAAATTCATTTTCATTTTTATCTTTTAATACTTTTATTTCAACTGCGCGTACCCTTTTAAACCAACGTTGTATGGGAATAGCAAAATATGTTTTCCAGTTTTCATCATTATAGTTGTTATTGTCCATATTATAATTAATTTTTGCGTTTATCACAATATCGACTCTGTCAAATGTTAATTGATTTGCATATTTTTTGCCTTCACAAAAACATAAAAAACAGTTTTCCAACTTATACATGACCCACTGTTGTTTAAAGCTTTTTAATGATGGTTGAACATGTTGCGTTGCACTACTACCTATATTTCTACGTTTTAATCTTTCATTTTCAACACATGATGAATAGGCATAGGAATAGGACATTACCGCAAGGTCAATATCATTTTTTTTTCTTTCTAAAACAGTGATTGAACTCATTTTTCTTTTTTTAATTTTAAAATATATATGTATATATATATATATATCTATATATGTTTTTATTATTCTTTCGTTATATTATTTAATAATTCTGTATATATTATTATTGTTATTATTATTATATTTAAACAATTTATCTGTTGTATGTTTACCTGTGTGTGTGTGTACTATCTTTCGCTACACTTCAGGGTATAAAGATTTTTTGGAACGCGGAACACCCATCACGTGCTTGTCTTTTCAATAAAATTATTATTATTATTACTTCGGACGACCATTGGGACCGAAATCAATAAGCTATAATGCTATTCCTATATATATATTATTATTCTATCCGGATCTCCATCACTTCTTCAACATTTTCTTCATCACATTTTAATTTTAATTTGATGAAGAAGAAAAATGTTGGCCTGATAGCTAATTTAATATTTTTTACAAGTATAAAGACTCGTATACTAATTAGTATATAAAGTACATAGGAAAAGCGATCCTCCGATCCTCAGAAAAAGAACTACAGGTGTCTGTAGTAAAAAAAAGAGGGGCGGCGAGGCGGCGATGGTTTTTAAAGGAGTCCTACCTCGCCAGCTAGACTTTTTTTTATAGTATAATAATATAGACTATCTGTGTAATGTAGAATCAGATATAGTATATCGTTTATATATCCTCGTAGACTATATTATATATAATCGTCTATTGTCAGTAGCAGGAATAATAGCGACAGTATATATATATATATGAAACAACGTTAATTGTTTAATTGTTGGAGATGCTTGGTGAGAGGAATAATTATATATTTTAAAAATATTAATATTTGTATACGTAACTTCATAGGATTAGATATAATATGAAGAAAAAAATCAAAGATGTTTCCGTCACAACATTGTTGATTTTAATAATATTGTATATATTTAATATAATATCTACACATGGTGCATCGATAGATCAACAAATGAAAGATCGACAATCTATAAATGTAGAAGATAAGAATGCAGCATTTGCAACATCATTAGCTAATAAAAAGAATATGATGAGTATGATTCAAGCGAAGAATAAAGCAAAAATACATGCTGCTGGTACTACTATTACTACGCAAGACGTTGTGAATGAAAAGGATGATGAAAAACAACAACAAGAACAAATAGTACAAGTGAAAGAAAAAGATGAAAACGATCAAGCAAGATCAACCGTTGCAAACGTGCAAGATGCAAATGTAGTTGAAGAAAAGACATCGATGCCAGTAACCTCTTCTACGGATCAAATTGAAACGTCGAAGTTGCCATTAGGAAAATGTATCATACGAAATAGGGTGAATAAGCTAAAGTATAAAGCTAATATTCCATATGATGCATGTGTTAAAGCATGTGGTAGAGGCAAAGATTACTATCGTCAATGTACTTACGTAGATCATGATAACCAGAAAAAAGTAATCCGAAAACGACCAAGAGGGAAAGTATGTCGTATATATAATGGAAAGAATATACTAAAATATAGGGCTAAAATTTCTCAAAAAGCATGCAAATTGTCATGTGCTGGTGGTAAAGATATGCAAAGACGATGTTTGTGGGATAAAATTATCATTCGCGAACGACCTTCAACCAACGAAAAGAAGTTGAATGCATTGGCAGAATATGGGTTGTATTTAGGAAAAACACCTTTGTATGAGTTTCAAACCGTTGCGTATGAAGTGAAGGCTAAGTCTCAAGATACATGTAGCCATATGAATGAAAACATGCGTAAAACTGCTTCATGTCAGTATGTTGTAGAATTTCTAGATCATTTGAATAAATTAAGTGTAGTGCCATCACGTCATGATAAGAATGTTTTATTATGCAAATGTATCGATGTTATGCCTGGGTTGGTAACGAAATTTAATATTAAATGTCATAATGATGGCAAAGAGGGGATGCAATTGAGTTTGTTGGAAACAGAAAGTGCATTGGATAAGTTTGGTGGTAGGGGAGGAAGAAGATCTTTTAATAATGTAAACGCTCCTAGATTTTTAGAAAAAAGGGATCAATTGAGTTCCATGAAAAAAGGTGGTAGAAGTGGTGGTTCTAGAAGTAGATCAAGCAGAAGATCTAGACCAAGCAGAAGAAGATCTAGACCAAGACCTCGCCCAAGACCGCGTCCAAGACCGAGACCAAGGCCAAGACC
>JACLAD010017030.1_pt1 | contig 29036 bp, 38 predicted proteins | sample 8027901 | NCBI WGS metagenome assembly JACLAD01 (sample SAMN15725071, study PRJNA655200) | protist metagenome | isolation source: fluorescence activated cell sorting (FACS) single amplified genomes of... | place: Spain: Blaines Bay Microbial Observatory, Mediterranean Sea | collected 2016-07-05 | reverse complement strand
CTCCTCACTCACGTCGTGATGATCTGCTCAGCGTAGCCCGCAGGGGGAAACCTGGGCTCTGTGTACCCCCTGCCCTCCGGCGTCTTCTCGCCGGTGAACGACGTGCTCACGCCGAGGTGGGCGCCGCCGCCGGCAGCGCTCCATGTCATCGGGTTGATCTGCAGCCGGGGCTTGCTGACGTCATCCTTGCCCTCGGGTCGGGGACAGTAGCGGTCGTGGAGGAGCCAGTCTGTCGATCGATCGAGTTCATTTGCGCGCGTGAGTTTCTATCTACTCTCGGGACTACTGTACAGTATGGCTACGACCTCTCCTTTACAGACCGGCGTAATTTTTATTTATCGATAGGCACACAGCAGAGAGAAACAGAGACACACAGAGACACACACACAGAGACACAGACAGACACAGACAGACACCTACGAATGTGATGCGGCCACAGCCCAAAGTCCTGGAGCGACGTGGGATCAAAGGAGGGAGTCCTCGTGTCCCACGAGATCACGCAGCCGAGGTGTTCGGGAGAAGTACAGGCCTCGAGCGAGGTGAAGACCTTTCCAAAGAGGTCGATCGGGACGTCTGTTGATACAGTGGTGCAAGGAGAGAGGGAGGAGGTGGAGAGGGGTGGTTTAAACTTGTAAGAGCGAGGATGCGAGGATACGAGAGGTTTTGTGTCCAACTCACAGCCGCCGGCGAGATAGGCCGCGACCAGGTTCTTCTCTTGCGGCGTCCCTTGCACGCACTCCGCCAGCACCTTGGTCAAGAGGACAGCGCCTTGCGAGTGCCCCGCTACGATGAAAGGGCGGGTCGAGTCTGGCCGGTCTCTCAGAAACGCCGAGAAGGCACTTTTGAGGTCCGCAGCGGCTAGTTGAAGGTGCTGGTTGAACGTATCCAGCTTGGTCTCGTCGCAGTTGCTGAGATTGTACCAGATTTGAGCGAGAAACCCTAGCTCGCGGTACTTTGGCATGTAGATGTTGCACGACTCGGAAAAGGCGCCGGCCTGGCCGCCGACGAGGTCAGGGTCCCCTGCCACCTGTTGACGGGACGTGTTGGACGTGAGTCAGAAACGGATATCCGCCAACTGCAAGAGGTGCGGGTCTCGCTTCGACCAAACTCACAAACCCCCCGATCTTCTTGCCCCTCCCCTCCCATGCTACGTTCCAGCGCAGGGCCCCCACAGATGAGGTCGGGTGAGCAAAGAAGCAGTCACAGTCCTTGGAGCCGTCGACCTCCTTCTTGAACCAAGCGTCGTCGTGATCGAAGTCTGGCGTCGAAGATGGCTTGGTCGCCCACTTGTAGAGGACCACCAGACCGACTGCCCCGACTGTCGCAGCGCCAACGGCTGCAAACTTGACCGGGTTTTCCTCGGCCGCCGCCTGGATTTTCTTCAGAAAGGACGTCATCGCTTATGATTTATATTGTGTTGGGTCACCTAAGGGGTCGCCACCGGGGGGCCGTGTTGAACCACATCATGTTGAACTTCAGGAACGCGCGCGGCGCGGGCGGTGGGCCGGGGTGGGGGAGGGGTAGGCGTGTGTGTGGGGATCGCGGATCTTTCCCCATCGCCGTGTGAGGTATAGACATAGGTGACATTTTTAAGGTGTGATGAGATAGCGGCCTTTTTCCATAAAAAACACACACGCACAAAGATAACTACGCCGCGAGAGAGGATCCTCCCCTCCGTTCGTTGTCGCCATCGCACATGTCCACAACAACGACGGACCCCGCTCCGTCCCAGACTGCGATCTGGTATGAGCATCCAGCAGTCAAGTCCGTCCTCTCGTGTCCTCAGCGGTGTTGCGCTTGCTGCGGCAATAGCTGTACCAAGTTCAAGGCCTTCATAGCCAAGGGCTCCGTGGTGGACCTTGCGATCGCCGTAATCATCGGCAACTCGTTCCAAAAGATCGTCAGCACGTTCACAGACGGCATCGTTACTCCATTAATCGCTGCGGCGACGCCAAACGATGGGAATGCTACGCAGCAGCTGGTTCGTTCGTTTCCTTCTGCGGTTCTATATCTGTCTATCTGTGTCTTTTTCTATCTATAATATTTCATCAACACATTCTTCTTCTTTCCACTCTCTACCCTACGAACATCTCGGCGAGTGTCTCACTTCACATGATTCACCTGCGTGCAAAACACGCATCACATAGAGCGCACTCAACTTTGACCTCAACGGTCAATCAGTCCGTGTCGGCGATTTCTTCTCCGCAATCCTGGCTTTCCTCATCGTTGCCGCCATCTGCTTCTATGCCTTCGTCTTACCCTACATGTCCATGATGGAGACGTGGTTCCCCAAAAAGCCGACGCGCAAGTGCCCGGAGTGCATGCAGGTGGTGGATGTGAAGGCCGTGCGCTGCCACAGCTGTTGCATCCCACTCGATCCAAATCCGCCTACCCCAAAGCCCAAGCCGAAGCGGAGCACCGTGACCGCTGCGCGGGACATGCTAACTCGCGCGCACAAGGCATCATCAGGTTGCTGCGTAAGCAGCGCTTGCTGTTGTTGTTGCGGCGGTGGAGGCAATAACGAGCAAGTTGGGGAAGGAGGCAACAGAGGGAGCGAGGACACGAACGGAAACGAGCAGCAAGGCGATAACAAGTAAGTTTCAACTGTGTGTGTGTGGTGGTGGCTTCTGCGACCTCTGTACAGTAGGATATACGTGCGCTTGTGAGAGAGTGAGCATATATAACCTCTCTCTCATCGATATATCTCTATACGCCTATTTGAACAGTCTCGCTAGCGTCAACCCTGCATCATCACCACCACTGTCAATAAACGGACAGAAGAAAGACGACGAGGAGGAATTTCGTTACCTGGTCTAAGAAAAAGTCGAGGTTCACTTTCGCACATATATAGTACCAAATACACGAGGGCACGCGCTACAGTATTAGCTGCGCCTCAGAGAGTTGCTGCCACAGCTGTATCTTCTTCCAGTCCTCGTCGTCAAAGCCGGCATATGCCTTCTCAAACTTATTCCTCAGTTGCTCGTTCGCGAGCCCCCCAAAGAAACGCTTGTACGTCTTATAGTCATTCGCCTTCGCCCTCGCATCAACAGCTTGGTAGTCGATCACGTCCTTTAGTTTCCCCTTCAGCTGTGAAACAACGTCCAGGTTTTCCACAGCGACCTGCGGGATGGTCAAAAGAGGGTGATGGAAAGTAGATTGGTGAAGGGGGAGAAGATGAGGGCAATATCAAGAGCAAAAAAGGCAACAGAGAGGGGCAGTTCTCGCTCCGTCCCCCAGTGTATACAGCCAACTCACATCTCGCAACTCGTTCGGATCAGCAACAAGATCAAACAATTGGTCCGTGTACTCCTTCCCAAAGATCTCCGGAAGGGCCGTGCCATAGGTGATGAGTTTCCATTTGCCGCCGCGCACCATGAAGGTTCCAGTCTACGGTAATTTAAGAGAGATGGAGGCAGGTTATAAGCAATCGATCTTCCATGATTTGGGGGCACAGCGACGCCGCACTCACGTTACCCATGTTTGAATGATACTCTGCGTCAACTGTACGTTCAGCAAAGAACATTCGCTCCTTTTCGGCGGGGCCTTGTGGAAGGAGAAGAGGCAGAAGTGATACGCCTGAGAGCGGCCCGAAGTCCTCAACCCTTCCTCCGCCTAGCGTCACAAGGGTGGGCAGCACGTCCAGCAGCGAGGTGAGTTCTGTGACAACCGCGCCGCTCCGCATCCCCGGTCCAGAGACCACGAGCGGAACGCGAGCTGAAGCCTCCTTCATTGAGTTCTTCCAGACCTGGCGGTGCTCCATATTCATTTCACCGTGGTCTGAGAGAAAAATGATGACGGTGTCATTCCTGAGACCCGCGCGATCGAGCGCTGCGATGACCTCGCCCAGCATATAGTCCGTCTCGGCGCACATGGCGAGGTAGGTCTTTCGCACCTTCAGGATCTCGTCGTCCGTAAAGTTTCGCCAGACCGACTTTGAGATTGACATGTAGCTATCGGCGGGGTGCATGATTTCCCTCGGCAACACCTTGGGTACTGCTACTTTGTTGTCGTTGACGTAGCTGAGCCACGTCGCGTTTGTCTGGAATGCTGGATGTGGAATATTAATGCTACAGTAGAGGAGCCAGTGGTTGCCGTCACCACCAAGTTCCTGGCCCCTAGCCACCCTCTCGATGAACTCAATGCACTTGGGCAGCATCTTCCAATCCTCGGGGTGGACGTTGTTGTCATTGTCATTTGTGATCTGGAGCGGGTCCGCCTTTGTTGCCTTTCGAATGTCTGCGCTCCTCGTCAGAATGGGCAAGGACTGTGACACGCAATGCCGATGAACCGAACAAAGTGGGTCAGGAAATTGAAGATTCACACATATATGGACTGATTTGTTTGTTTGTGGGAACTGCGCCTTTGATACCCACCGGTCCATTATGAAATCCATCGCAGGTGGCGTTAGTCTCGTCGGTGTCGGAAAGAATTCCTGCTCCCACATCGACCTTTCCATAAAGGTGTGGCTCAAAGTCGAGGCGCCGCATGACATCTAGCAGAGTTTGGTTGACTTTTTGCTGGTTCTTCCACTTTGTGCCTGTACAGTATGCGCGTGGTGTGTATGACCGTGCAAGAGTAGTGACAGGGGAGCGTGGTGTGAGCGTGAAGTTGGGCCGCAGACACAGCAACCAGCACAGCGTGTACGGCAGGGCCTTGCATTCTTCCACAAACAGGTGCTACCTTCCGTACCGCTTGATAACTGCGATCAACTCACAAGTGCCATAGTCGTAGTCGCGCAAACAAGCTTGATCGAGCTTGCCCGTTGCTGGTGCAGCTGCCAAACCCTGCCCGTTGTTCCAAGCCTTGATCTCGTGCGTTCTCCGGCCCGTGAACATGCTGGTCCTCGACGGAACGCACTGGGGGGAGGCAGCATAAGTTCGGACAAAATTCACGCCAGTCTGTGCGAGCCTTCTCAAGTTAGGCATTTCGACTGCGCCGTAGAGCTCGGATGATGGGTCGAGTAAGCGGCCGTCCATGCTGTCGCACATCAGGAAGAGAATGTTCCGGGGAGTGTACTCCGAGGATGCCGAGGCTGTGAAAGCAGACGCTGCGGAGAGGCAGGCAGCTAGCCACGAGAACAGGAGGAGACGGCAACTCGTCATTTCGTATTCGCCGACCCTTTTCTCCCTTTGTTGTGACTTGCACCCAATAGCAGTAAATAAAATAAAATACTATTGCATTTCTTCTCTCTTTCACTCTGCAAAAGTTGCTGTGGAGTGGTCTACGCGTTGCTCATAGCTTCCTTAAGCTTGAGAAAATGGGCATCGTCTGCGTCACTCTCATCGTTTGTCCTACTTTCCGATCCCGGTGAGGCTTCCAAGAGCCCTTTTTCCTTCATGATGCTCGTCAGCTTCCTTTTAAGCTCAGCGTTCTCCACCTTCAGAGCTTGGGCCTCCCTCTCCAGCCTGTCGTCCGAGTTTACAACTAAATGATTGACGAGGAGTGCCCAAATTAGTACGTCGACGATCATAGTAGGCACGAAGGCAAGCTGAATCGAGACTTACCCCCGCCAATGCTGGGAGAATATGGGTCTGAGGCACAGACACTGTCTGTCCCCCCCCCCCGAATTAGTACGAGGACGACTGTTAGGCCGTGTACGCATGGCTCTGTCATAACCACTTGATACACGACCACTTCCCACGCTGCTGATTCTCCTATTCAAGGACGTGTCGTCGAAAAACGACATGACCGTTGCAGAATTTCCGGTGAAGCTTCCTTCAATAAAGGAGGCGGTGGTATTCCTCCTTTGTCTTGGGACCAGTGATTTGTTCAGAATTTGAAGGCAATCAGCCATCTGCGGACTTTCAATTGGGTGGTCAGAAAGGGTGGAAGAACGATTGGAGGAAAAGTGTGAGATCGACATCTGACACGAGTGAATTTGATGCATTCGCTCTGTTCACACTCCAGCAGGGCAGCTCACCGTCGCTTGGGATCGTCGCGCCAGCATCGCTCTACCAAATCTTCAATATCTGCCCCATCAAGAGATCCGCCGTATTGCAACCCTGAGAGTGAAGGATCGAGCCTCTTTCCTGAAGAATGGAAGAAGGCTGCAGAGTTGGGGTCCTTGCCCAAGGCCTTGAATCGATCCTCGGTCGTGATTCCGCTTGCAAGCTCAAGCAAAAGAAGGGCGAAGGAAAAGACATCGGCGGGAGGACCGTACCGTTCAGCTCGGACAACTTCGGCTACGTTACGGTCAGTATGCGGCATGGTGTGCATAGACGAGGGAGAAATAGATAGAGAAAGAAAGATAGATAGACATGGATTACAATCTGACTCTATACTCACGAGCCATGAAGGTTGGCGTGCCCCTTACGGTGACGAGAGCCCCTCCTTTCATCGAGCCTTTGGCCTCCGCACACTCGCCAAAGTCTGCAATCTTAGCCGTAAAAGAGGCCATAAGCATTACGTTGCTAAATCAAAACATTGTTTTTGCGTTTCTGTCAGTTAGGGATGTACTTTGGTACCTGCTTTGTCCGTCTCCTTGTAACTTACGCCGGTTTTAGATCACGGTGAACAAGCGCCGGCCTCCTTGAGTGCAGGTAAGACATGCCGCGCGCGATGTCTCTAGCGATCGATGCGCCGAACTCTTCCCATTCGAGTTCTGGGTGTCCAATCCAGTCGTCGAGACCTGTGGTATGAAGTTTCAGTAATGGGAGCGAGTAGTCCCACCTGCTGATTCTTCAGCACGGGGCAGAAGAGGAAAGATCAAGTGCATGGAGCGAAAGCACAGGAGTGTCCCTATCATCATGCTCCGCCCTATCCCGTCAAGACGCCTCCCCCAATACCTCCAATGAGACTCACTGCCCCTTCCAGCATACTCCACGACAAGGCACATGCGACTCGCTCCCTCAAGCCAGACTCCGCCGTAGAAAAAGATGATGTTCGGGTGTCGCAGGGGACTCATGATGGCGATCTCGGACACGAAATCCTTGACAGCCTTTGCATCCTCCTCTTTCCAGAACGCCTTGCTGGCTGCGACCTTCACCTGCTTCACGGCAACAGTCTCTCCCTGATAGTGCGCAAGACGAACGACACCAAAGGCACCCTTGCCGATGATCGCGTCCTCACCCTCCTGAAACTTGATATCCTCATACACGATCTGCTTCGCCTTTATCTCGACATTGAGTTGTTTTTGTACATCCTGGAGCTTGTCCTCAAGGAACTTGGCCTCCTAGGTATTCGGTCATTGTGACGGGGTCAGGTCAGTGTGGGTCGAGGACAGGTCTTAGGACAGCTCAGATCGGAAACGAGAGGAGAGAAGAGGTCGGGCATAACGGAAAGTCTTCGAAGCAATGAGAGAACATACCTCCTCCGTTCTCTCCTTTTCTTTCCTGTAGATCTGCTGACGCCTATCCAACTCAAGGGAGCGATCCTTGGCCAAGGCCTTCTCCTGAAGGAATCGAGTGATAAGAAAGACCAGTGCAATGAAGACTGCGACCAGCATGCTTGCCAGGATTGACGTAATATTACTATGGTTCCAAGTCGATCGGTTGATTTGCACAGCGTTAGTCATGCCCTCACTCATTTCTTGTTCTTTCTCTCTTTCTTTCGTTCTCTGCCTTTCTCACATCTTCCCCTTTCTCCTTCCCTCCCCTCCTCGCACTTACTCTTGAAGAAACGTGGGCACGGTCGAAAATTCGCTCGCAGCCGAAGTAGCTACTTTTGTAAGGTTCGCGCTTTGGCGAAAAGAGGGCGAGGGGGAGGGCGTCGTAAAGAGCGTCGTATTGGCACCTTCAAGTTTTTGCTCAGCGTCTTTTGTGTCGCAGAATGGCTTGTAGATTTCAAATCCTCCACCGACGCACGAGCATGGATCGGTCGATTTGCAGAATACTGGATTAGGCGTGCATAGAAATGCCCAGAAAGAAAAAAGGAGACCGTTTAAGCCTGAAAGGAAATACACGCAGGCCTGTTAGTCGTCATTTCCTCGGTTCTCACCTGGATTTTTCAGAACTTACTGTCGCAGAAGTGTAAAGGGAAAAATGCTCTCGCGTTCAAGTGCCACATCTCCCAAAATGCAGCGACGTCTACACCGTCGCGATACTCAATTTGTATGGCCATCATATCGATGAGGAGCTCAAAGCAGAGCTCCACTACGATACTGACAAAAATCATCCCGGTGCCAGTCATTCTTCTCGGTTGTGAGACAAAGAGCAAGGGGTAGAAGGAGGAAAAGATGCAAGAGGTATCGGCGGTGGAGAAGGAGAGGAAGAGAGAGAGAGAGAGAGAGAGAACGTAGATCGAAATTTAGCAGTGTGGATCAAACTCAAAAGTGCTGCATTCATTCCATTGGTATTCAACACTCACTCCTCACTCCCAGCCGAGAAGCCATACCCGAGGTTGAACACAAAGCGATGCGGCTTCATGAAGAGGTATCCTAGGCGAGCGGTGATAATTGCGGCAATCTCGAAAAACATGGTGAGGACAGCGTTCGATGCCCAGATGCGCCTCTGAATCACCAGCTGTTTCTCCGTCTGCACGAAACGTGTGGACAACGAATGACTACGTGAGCTGACATCTCTGTACAAAGACCAGCATATGCTCCTTGCGATGTACACAGTACTTACCAACGGCGGTTTCCCAACAAGCCACCGGTAAAATCGATCACGGTGAACCATGGTGCACCGCATTATCGCCTCCTCGAGTCCGGTGATGACGATTGCGACCATAGCGGTGGCGGGATCGTGGATACACCCGAGCATGAAGCGCCTTACGTAAATCATAAGTGACTCAGTCATGCTTACCATGTGCAATTTGGCTAGAGCGAGGTGTTTGTGGGAGCTTTCAAACTCGTGCAGGTCATCTTCTTCGATCTTGTTGTTACGAATTGATAAGGTTATCATTTCCTGCAAAGTTTGCAGTGGTGGGCGGATGGATAGAGACGGAAGTAGTTGAGAGAACTCTGGTCACAACACTTCAAACATACATACAGTCAGAGATAGACATAGTCTCCTCGATGTTTGAGATCGAATACACCAACCTGCAATGCCGGGTGCATAAAGCAAACTATGAAAGTGCGCATAGTGTCGGTACAGGCGTTTGATCGAAATATAGCGAGGACGAAGATTGGGTCTTGAGAAGGTTGGTTAGGTGAGTCATGGCGCGAGTCACATTATTCACAGCGTTCTAGCAGCTGCCGGGACGGAAGGGCGCACGTGCAAGAGGCTACTAGAACTGCCCTTCAACTGTCAGTTCAACTCACAAAAGATGTTGAGAATGACTTGGGAGAGGAGACCCATGAGAGACATCATGACCTCAAAGCAAGAGTGCTGGATTTCTTTCTTCTTGATCTTCAGGGTCCTCCGTACATTGGTCTGTGCCGCCAACTGCTGGCCTTGGTTCCCTTGCGTATCGCCAATCGTATTTTCTCCAACGACCTCCTTATATCGACCCGTCTTGCGGTCGTGTTTGTAAACCCAGAGCTGGAGATACTCTGCAAAGACAACAGAGCCGATTGCAATGGGTAAGGCACTCAGAACGTCGAGCAAGTAGAAGCGATAGTCGACTTGCAGGGCCGTTGGGATAGCAACAAAGACCAGGTTGCAGAGTAGCCCGACCACGAGGTACGCCTTTCGGGTCGTGAGTGGGGAAATGAAGGTGGAAAGGAGGATGAGGTTGAGGAGGAGGAGGAGGGTTCGCAAAGTGTAAGGGTAAGTCGTGAGGAAAGGATTGGGAGCAAGGTATCCTAACCAAGATGTTCCCCTGCAATGCAATCCGTAACAAATTCCGCAGAAGCGTCTCACCGGCAAGGTTCCTAGCAGTGCATACCTCCACCCGTTCCACTGGCGCGTGGGGCTGGGAGGATCGTATCCTGCGATTGCAAAAACAGGGTGCTGAGTAACCACCAATATTGATTGCGTAACCCAGTACACCATGAGGATTGTCTGGTCGTAGCGTGGGATACCATCGAGGCTTTTCCAGCGCGTCCAGGGAACAAGGCTGAACGCGTAGGCTATCAACGAGTTGAAGAGTGCGCTAAGGAGCGCCTACGGTGTACAGCGGTGCACATATGAGCAAGTTTTCAAGGCATCCTGGTGCATCTCCAGCACAGTCGTGCAGAGCAGAGCACAGCTGAGCAAGGCAGAGTACAGGAAGCAAGAAAAGACAAGACCAGGCGCAGACTCATTTGCACCCCGCCAAAGTATCTTCCAGCCTATTCCTGAAACTCACCATTCCGTAAATCCGGGTGACGTGCTCAATGGCATATACGAGAAGATCCTTTTCCTTCTCTTGGGAGCGGACGCCTCCGCGCACATCACCAGTGCGGACGCCTCCGCGCACATTACCAGTGCTGGTCTTCTTATTCTTCTTCTTCTTCTTCAAGAAACCTCGCTTCTCTAATGCAATACGTCGAGCTGAACCTTTCCGTTGCTTTACTTTCTTGGCCAAACGACTTTCGCGAGCATGAGCAGAGGTGGAGGAAGATGCGGAGGCGGAAGAGGAGTCAGCGGTGGTGGCTGTCGCCTCCGCCTCCGCCGCATGGCCCAGCAACGGACCCGAAAGCGACAGGCCACTGGTCTTCAAGGATTGCTTCTCGTTAACCACGGGCAGAGACCGTCCATTGGTTGTTGGTGTAACAGCCGCCATCCTCAATCGAGTGCACATATCAATGCAAAGCTTGCTGAGCTTGTGTGCGCATGGAACCGAATGCGCCTGATCCAGAGCAGAGGCTTTCCGCACCGCACAGCTCGAGGCCCGAGGAGCGACGAGTGGGTGGGTGGGTGACATCCCTCTGGTGGCATTCGCACCACGTACCTGGCTTCTACTCTGTGGAGCGGAAACGTCATGGACGCTCACGAGGGAAAAGATCGAATCGAAACTGTCGAAAATATGAAAAAGGATGAACAACGCTTTTCAACTATCTCCAACCACTACCACCTCTTTTTCACTACACTCCTGCGGCTGCAGCTGCGGCTTCTTCCTGCGCCAGCCTCTCGAGAATGTTTTCCTCCGGAGCCGTGTCTACAGCCTCCGCCTTGGAAGGCTCGACGAGCCATTGCATGACGCAGCGGTCTGTACCACCCGTTGTCAATACTCGCGATCCGTCCGCGGTAAAGCGCGCGCACGTGATGTGTGCCCGGTGGCCGTGTCCCTTTACGTACGCATGTAGTGTTAGTAATTTCTCTTCGTCGGCAAAAGGGCCATGATACAGTTCTTAAACCCACAACGATACTCCTGGGTGCTGACCATTTTTTGCAAGGTTCGTCAACGAGACAGAGCGTCCCATCATCAGAGCAGGCCACGCGGAGGACATATTCCTTTTCGTTCCCGGCGAGCGTCTTCTTTTTCAGAATCCCCTTGTCGGTTCCGTTTATTCTTTGCTCAGGATCTCTTGACTTGTCCCCGTCACCGATGGCCCACAGCCCAAGCAACTCGCCGCCGAACACGCAGGTGGAGGTAGACCACAGGCAGTTCCTGAGCGCGCTCGGATCCCGCTGCTGGCGCCCAGAGTCGGTTCCAAAGTAACGTAGATTTCGCTGTGCATCGGCAGTCCTGAGCCACTTGCTATCGACGGAAAAGTCGCACTGGAGGACGGGCGCGCCCACCTCACACCTTGCTTTGAGCTCCCAGTTGTTTTCGACGTCGTAGAGGTAAGCAACACCGTCGTTGCTGGCCAGCGCCAGAGTTTGTCCGTCTGGTGAGAATTTGACGTCGCGGATCCTAAAATTGTGAAAATGTGTTTGTTTGCGTTGCGTTTAGTCACACTCACTCACTTGCACAAAAGAACAAGATATCATTTAGGGTTGGGAGGGAGGTGCAGAGCGAAAACCCACCACTCCTTCGAGTCGCGACCTTCGTGCATGACATCCATGTTGTCGCAGTCAATTACGACAAAGCCGCCGCCACTGTCAATAAGGTTGGCCTTGTCCGCTGTCCCACCAGTTCCGATGGCCATGAGATTACGATCGCTTGAGCTGAAGGCAACCGCCCTCACGGCAATGTCCATGTTGCTCTTCTTGACGACCTTGCGGTGTTTGATCGAGTACACGCGGGTGTAGCTATCATCACCACTTGTGGCAAAGGTGTTCGGGTCACTTGGATGGATTCCGAGACCCCAGAGCTCATGCTTGCAGTGACCCTCCTGAAGCAAGGTGAAGCTTCCTGAACGGAAGCAGACCTCGTAGATCTCACTGCTTGCAGTGCCGACGAGAATCTTCGTCAGCTTGTTGTCAAAGCAGACGGCACGCACATGGGGATCGATGCACTCAAGGCATTCGCGTTGGACGTCAAACTCGCGAAGACACTGGAGCGCGCCGTCCCAGACCTTCACTTTGCCATCCATGCTACCGGTCACGAGCTTGTCGACCATGGCGTGCATTGAGGTGACCATCTTTGTGTGCGCAGCCACTGCGTCGGCGCACTTTTTGCCCTCCCAGCGCAAGAGCTCCCCAGAAACCGTCCCGGTCACGAGCGTCCCCGAGACGATCGCGGATGTCGTCTGGTGCTGCCTTCGCGCCACCTTGCCGAAGTGGCCGTAGTGCTGTGAGAGGACGCCTCCATCCCCGATGGTCCAGAAGAAAATATGCATGTCGCCGAGGGTTGCGAGGGCGTAGTCTCCGAGGGCACCGCCTCCAGCTGCGGATCTTGACGCATCCTCGCCGTCAGGGTACCATTGAATTGCGTACTCGAGCTGCGGTCCCGTAATCTTCTCGGCGACGAGAATGGAAGACTTCCAGTCCGATCCGCCCTTGACGGGAGCCTGACTTCCTGTCCCGCCTGCCGCTCCATCAACATAGACTGCCAGGAGCGACTGCCCGTAATGGTCCCCAACAACGGCGACCTTCTTTCCGCATTCCGAAAAGGACACTGCGTTGACCGTTCCGCGGTGGACACGGTGGAGACTGCAGAGCTGCGCGCCGTTTCCAACGCTCCAGACGCGAACCGTGGTCTCGTTTTCGACACCCTCTCGCACTCGTTGGGCTGTGACGGCAAACCTCCCCGTCTTATCAACCGCGATGCAGGTGATGTCATCCGTGTGCTCGGTGAAGAAGCTCTGCGAGTGCGTAGGCTTGTTGTATATGATGCCCACGGCCGCAGCATGGTACACGATGTCATCACGGTATGAGTAAAAGAGGTTGTGCCTGCTCCTTTGCGACGAGTAACCGTACACGTGCTCAAGTCGGAGCCGATGTGACGCCAGCACTCCGGGGGTCCCGCCTGCGCCTGCCGGAGACTGCCCTGCTCCTCCCTCAACCTCTCCGACCCAGGGCATGGAGAGATCAAAGGCGGGTCCAGAGGCTGCCGGAGCCTCGAAACGGCAGCCGATCATGCTGTCAACGATGGTACGGTCAGCGTCTCTGAGGACAAAGTTCTCGCTCTCGCCATCTCCAGGATCGTCCCTTCTGCGCCACTGCATTATGCACTTGTCGCCGCCACCGGCAGTGAGTAGGAATTCGTCCTTTTGCGTCCATGCAAGATTTCGGATGTCAGCAGAATGCCCCCTGTATTCTATTCCGACAGAGTTGACCTCGTAGCACGGGTATCGATGCACTCGCACGATACCATGGCTTGTTGCGACAGCGAGCAAATTCCGGTCGTGGCTCCTTGCCACGGCGTGAACGACAGACCCATCCTTGTACGGCGTATGAACACCCATCGAGGCCCACCCGTTGCAGACAGTCCATGTGCTCCAGTCAACGTCCTTGAGCTCAGCCGGGGACGGGATGTGTCCGCCGGTGTGGGCGTCGGCGAAGAAGACGTCGCCTCCCTGGCAGTTACTAATGATGAAGTCGGACTCCATTGAGAAGTCAAAGTGGGTGATTGGCATCTTGTGCTTCTTGAAAGTCTTTGTGTGCTTGTATTGCTGTTCGACATCATAAAAGTAGATATTGTCTCCAGCCGCGACGGCGAGGGACTCTCCATCTGGGCTGTACTTGATGTCGTAGATCGTTTGCTTGGAATGTCGCTCCTCGAAGACGACTTCGAGGCTCATGGTGCCGTCCTCCGCGACTTTACGCTCGAGGATCTTGAACTGACCAATGGAGCCCTCTACGGTCTTTTCGCCTCGCCTCTCGTCAGGCTCTCCGCCGAGCCCGATCGCAATATGGTTGAAATCAGGGCTGTAGCACACCGATCGGATCATACAGTCCACTTTGACCATGCAAAGTTGCCGGTGCTGATCGTAGGACCAGACACGTAGCGTCTGGTTGTGGTAAGGTAGGCATTCGTTGATTATGAGATGAAAGAGCAGAAGGATAACAAACACTTCACTCTAGCATACTCTCCCCCACCTGCACTGCACCTCACTTCATTTGACTCTGTTCCGCTCCATTCCGCCCTTACACTCAAGACATCACAAAAACACCTGAAAAAAACCTACCTTGTCCTCGCCGCCAGTGCAAAACTCGCGCTCTTTTGGGTGAACAGCAAGCGCCCAGACTTCGCGATCAAAGTGACCCTGAACAAGGGGAAAGTCAGAGGTCATGTCGCCATTCTCTGCAATCTCATAGACGTCTCCACTTCGCGCGGCAACAAGGACAGTCTTGAGATCAGACTTCAAGCAGACACTGCGAAGTCGTGGATTCAGGCAGTTGTACCTTTCCGCGTCCTTCAAGTCTATCTCGGAGACAACATCGTCCTGCAGTCTTCCCTCAGCGACGACAAACTTCTTTATCTTTCCGTCGTCTCCTGCAGTGACCAAAATGTCAGGCCCCGCATGCATCGAATTTATCGGACCAGAATGGCAGTTCTCGCCGGGGACGGAACCGATAAGGTCAAACGATCCCGTTTGCTCGTTGAACTATGTGTTATTTCACATTGAGGTCCACTGTTGTGTAAGTTTGGATCACCTACATTCTTCTTTGCAAGTCGCCCCTCAATCAACCTCCCGGCTTACTCCTCCTCCCCGATACACATTTTGTCTCTTGAACTATACTCACCGCAAAGCGATATATGTCTCCATTGATCGTACCAACAACGGCTTCAGTATCCGCGAACTGTACACAGGTCATAGTTTGGAGCGTCGGCTCCTTGTCATCAGCATCTGCTCCCACTGAATCCTTTCCCTCATTTTCAGGCTCCGGTACAAGCACGGCATCCTTTGTGATTGTGGAGCGGCCACTAAATGCATGATACTTAACGTGGTTGACACCAACTTGCACCAGCGCACCCTCAGCGTCACGTGACTCCATAGGAGCAAAGCAGATGTCAAGCACGCGCTCGACACCTCCAAACATGGTGTTAATGATAGATCCGGTTGATGTGCTGCCAAGGAAATGCGGTGAGACGAGCGCGAGAGTACAGTCTGTAGACAGAGAGGGGAAAGGAAAGAGAAAGGTGGAGGAAGCACAAGCCAAGAGCAACGAATTGCCCATGCCTGCTGTTCGCTCACCTGTAAATAGCAATACTATTCTGCTGATCCAAACCGCAAGAAGCAAGCATTGAGCCGTCGGGAGAGTACGCCAGGAGCGAGATTCCGTCGCTATGGAAACCAGAGATTTTGTGTCTGATGGACATTGTCTCGGCATCCCAGAGAATAATGAGTGGCAGCTCCCCAAGCTGACCCGATGCAATTTGCTTGCCGTCAGGGGAAACGGCAAGAGCGTAAACATCGTCAGTGTGTCCCATTCCAAAGCTTTGCTTCCCTGCTGCTCCAAGCGTGAGCTTCACCACAAGCTTAGCCGCAGGGTACACTACTTCTCCAGTGGAGACGTAGCGCACGGCGCCCCGGACGTCATGTACGCGGCAACCGTAGACAAAGTCGAGCTCGAGGTCCGTTGCAGGCGGATCAACCAGGCTTGGGTATCCTGTCGAGGGCGCTTGAACCTGCGTCAACCTCCAGTTATCGTTTTCAAAGTACTGCTCCGGTATAGTTGAGTCCTTGATCGCGCTAATTGCCGCTATGTCTCTGCAATTCGTTCGCTCCAAGTCGGCGTTGCGAAGCTTGTCTGAGTCGTCTACAACTCCATAGAGTTCGAACAGGGCTCTGTGTGAGGGTTTGTGAGTTTTCAATTCCCATCGCAGATGATAGGAGCAAGCGTTTACGAGCAAAAACCTCCCGACTCCACCCCCAAGCTCATCCTCTGCATTCCAAGAATCCGCCCGTGCCTGTACACTCACTTATCATCGGTCTCCTCGATGGCAGCAATGTCTTCTCCAACCGGAAAAACAAGCTCCCATTGGAAGGCACACCCGTCCTCTTCGCCGACGCTGATGAGAAACTTGTCTGCGGCGCTAAAGCGCACGGCACCAATTTTGGGACCGTGGCCAAGGCCTTCGGCAAATGCGGCCCTACAAAGTGTGCCTTCACCTTTGGGTCCAGACTTGATCTTTCGGTGTTTTCCAGGCAGGCAGGGGTACCGAAAGACACGAACTCGACCGTACGTATCTCCAAAGGCAACAAGAGCTATTTGAAGTGAGGTAGAAGAAGAAGTGAGTCGAAGTGAGTCCCGGAGTCCAAGCTCGAAATCATTTATTCAATCGCAACTCTAACTTACTTCCAGACGACGCTCTGTCGGCCGACGTAATCATCTCTTCGTCTTGCTGTCTCCACGAGCGAGCGCCCTGGAGTCCCCATTGAAGCGTGACGTTTGTAGTAGCCCAAATCTTGTCATTAAGTTCCTTTCCCCCCACTGTGTGCTCATCAAACGCGGTGGCGCTAAAGAACTTGAGGACCTGCAAATTTGGTGTGCAGCAACAGGTTCAGCACGCTCAAAGTGTCAGCTCGGGGAGGCATGTGTGCATTTGCTATTCAGGACGCTATTGATTCAAGGGGTGTCCGCTTCACTGCATTCACTGAAACAGACTTACGCCATTCTCAAACCCCTGCTGCGATGCTGCCACTTTGTTGTTTGCAAACGGTCCGTCCTGTCCAACACCCGCCCACTCGCTCATTGTACGAAGCCAGCAGCTGTCGTCCGAGTAGTCGACCTGGAGCACAGGGTTGTTGTGACCCTTCAACTTCCCACACGTGGTGATCCCAACCTGCTCGATGTTGTAGAGATACACGTGACCTTTCGGTTACAGCAAAAAGGCGACGTGAGTTAAGAAAAGAGTATCACACTGTGCCACTGAGCAAAGATTCGACACGACGCACCGTCATCGCTGGCAGCGGCAATCTGAGACCCGTCCGGAGAAATTTTGACATCTCGAATCTGAGACTTGGTATCCTGTGTGAAGCTAGTCTTTTCCTTCCAGTCAAGGCTCTTATCGTCCATGAGGACGACGCCGCCGTCGCTGCGACCGACCGCAAGGCACGATCCCATCGGAGTCCCCGACTTGCTGTAGGACACAGCCGTGGCACCGATGAGCTTGCCGCGCCTGCGCTCCTTCTCTCTCCTCGCGCTCTTGCCACGAAGAAAGGACAGATTTTTCATATCCCAGACCTTCACCATCCCGTCCATTCCTGCGGTGGCAAACTCTAGTTTTGACCTGTGAATAGTGTAGGGTTCGTGGTGTGGTGAGGCGTCGCATGTGAAATCGGAATCGTTTTGCAAATGCTTGCTGTGCGTATGGTACGCACGGGTGCACGGCGAGCCCGCTGATAACTTCCGTTCCGTGGCCGCAGACGATGGGTCCGCCGTTGATGTCTGCGCCATTGGCCACGGCAATTTCGTATATTTCAGCGTCACCCGTCGAGAACAGGACCTAAGCGTTGATTTATTGTCTTGCACCTTGAGTTTCCAAGCACCTGTCTTCATCGACAACAATGCGTACAAAATGTTTAATACAAGGACGTACTCGCTTGCCCTCAGAGTCCATGCACACGCTTCGAACCGGGGAAGAGAGACCAAGAGGCTGGACCGAGGACACCTCGAACTTGGCAAGGCGCTCGGCACCCTGGTCCAAGGACAGCAGAAGAGGTGGCAGCGAGCAAAAGCGAAAGAGAGCGAGAGCGGGTGAGTTCGACCGTGCTAAACAAACGAAAAGAGATATTCCTCGTCTCTGCAACCCACATTGCTCCACAGGGTTACGTTTCCGTCAGTGCCACCGCTGATGAATGTCTGCAGCTTGGGCGAAGAATAGAGCGTCAGGATGGGACCTTCGTGACCTTTTACTTTGCGCATGACCTCTGGGGTGTAGAATGTCGATCAATTGAGGTTACATGAGTAAGTCGCTCGAAGTAACTGTCGACAAAAACTGAGAATAAAACAAAAGGACACGTACTCCGCCCCTCCCAGATGTAGAGAAAGCCGCCAACGGATCCCGTAACTGCCTTTCCAGGAGCATCGTGGAGCTGCGCCGCACACATCATCGTCTGTCTATCTGACGATTGACCGAAAAGGGCGAGCTTCTTGCGCCACATCCTAGGTGTTTGTCGTTTGTTAGTGGCGGGTTACTTTCCTTACGCTACGAAATTGTAGGCGACACTTACTTTCGCGAGGGCATGAAGAAGTATGTCTCCTTTTCTGCACATATGATCACGCTGGGTCCAATGAACTTGGCGTCGAGTACCTTTTTTCTGGTTGTCGCAGAAGAGAAGATCACCGAGCCCTTCTCCCAGTCGTACACCGCAAGCGTGTGATCAGGATCTTGACCAACCGCAAGGAGCTGTGCCCCTCCTTCGCCGAAGTCGAGGTGGCTGATGCCGGTCGAGAGTAGGCTGGGTACGTTTGGTGAAGGGTGAGTTGTACTTATCATTTGAAATGTGTGCAGAGAAGAGTGCTTTACACGATAGGACTGACCCGCTGAGCTTGGACAACACCTTCATCTTAGACGATGACTCCCATACATATATCGAGGGCGAGGTTCCAGCCTCGCCGGTGGCGACAATGCGCTCGTCCGGGTGTACTGCAACGCACTGTAGTTGCTCGGCGTGGCAGGTCTGAAAGTGCTGCGAACCTTTTGCCAGACTGTTCTTGCTTCCTGTTGCCGATCCAAAAGCACCACCGCCTCCGCTGCCACCCCCTGCGCCAGTCTTGCTAAGGACCACACAGACTCCACCCGCGGGATAAATTATCCTCCCCAAGTCATTGTATCGTACGTTACCTCTGATCCCAGCTGAGGAGAAGCCATGGATCCACTGCAGCCGGAGTGACACATCAGGCGGCCTGGTATCAGTGACATCCACACCCTGCATCTTAGACGGAGGTAGAACGTCTTGGAGCCACTTGACATCGTCTTCTGCGAGGCGCTGTGGCCGAAATTGGGCAAGAGGAAAGGTCCGTGAGTTTTTATGTCGTCGTAAATGAACTGAACAGACTGCTTCGCTTTCCCTAAAAGCTCACCTTGCGACCAGTCAATCGATCACGCTGTGCTAGCACTCCGCGATTGCCCGCGAGCGCCATCGCCTCTTCCACGCTACGTACTTTTACGACGTTTTCGCTCTGAACGGCTTTTGCAAACTGAACCGGATCCATATCAGCGTCGTACACCGTCCAGTTCTCGCCAATATCGTCGTAGTAATCGATCCACGACTTGACGTCCGTATTGTCGAGGCAGTACTCCTTGAACTCTTCAATCGTGATACGCGAGTCCTGATTCTTATCACTGTCGTTGTAGATCGAAATCATGGAAATCATGGTGGTGCGTGTAAGTGGATATTTAAATCCAACTACAGGTCTCTCCTTCGCAGTCCCCAGCAACACTCACGCCTGTTCAAACGCATCGTTAGCAATGTCTTCAAGCTCCAGCTCCGATGGAGGTACCATTCCTGCAAGTTTGCAGAGCCCTGTGATTGTGGACTTCATTGCAAGCGTCATTTCGTCGACCGTGATTTCGTGGTTGTCGTTGAAGTCGTAGCATTCGAAAGCAAACTCGACCTTTTCTCGAAAGCTCATCGACGAGATGAGGGCAAAGGTCGCCAAAAATTCGAGAGCGTCGACCAGGTCATTCTCATCCGTGTCGAGTGCCTTGAATACACCGTCACATAGAGCACTGAACTGTTCGTCGGTAAGCTCCTCGCCCGGAGGGCTCAGCTCCTTGCGTACGACAGCGCAGATGTCTGTAAACGTCTCTAGGTCGATGCCAAACTGCTCGGCAATGTCTAGGAACGCTGTCCACAGCGCAAGTACACCCTCACTGCTCAGGTTTGTGAAGGGAATGGCATCAGAAACCAGCTCGACCTTGCCAATTTGTTGACCCATCAGTCCGGGTAACTTTGGAAGAAGGGTGTGTTGAAGGCTGCTGCTGTTATGACGGCTGGGTTTGGCTTAGGCTGCGACAAGTCCCTCCTTGGATCGCTCGCCACGAGGCTAGACGAAGAATTGCCTGTCTCCTTCTATTCTCCACCCAGAATCAGAAGGATCGCTGCTCATGAGCAATTTACAATGTCATCAATGGGTCTTTTGGAATTCTGAGCGTCGCCGGCCTTCAAGGAAGGAAGGTGATGTGATGGGAAGAGTGTTGGTGGGGAGGCAGGTGTGAGGTGTGAACCGCGTGAGAGCAGAGGGGGTGAGAGTGAGGCGCAGCCTCGCTGTGCGCCGAGAGCAAGCGAGGAGAGGAACGAGGGAGATGGAGGGAGGGTTGAGTCGGAGAGTGCCGAACCGAAACGGTACATTTCGACGCAAAATTGCAAAAGTGCAACCAAGCCAACCGCTTTGATGCAGACCCGAGTATCTTTTGCCGATCCTCCCACCTCCACTCCTCCTACACGCACGCGTCGTAGCCGAGGGAAGCTCACATTCGGATCAACATACTGGAAAGAAGGTCGCCACAGCGAAGAACAAAGCGCACCTCCGGGAGAGAGACATTGAAAAACTTTCTTCTCTTCGGCTAAATGGGAGGAGAAGCGAGAGAGGAGCCTAACTGAGTGTGTCCTCGTTAGCTCTCTCCCGTCGGAATACGCTCTCGACCAAAAAGTAGTATGAGAGCAGCGGGAGTCCGCTCCGATGCTCCGTCTACACAGGGAAGCACGCTCTGGTCCGGGGGGCAAGTCCCGTATGGTCGAAACGAGGCGCCCAGCTTCCTCACATCTGCGTCATCATCGGCTGCTCAAGGCAGGCCGCGACAGCAACCCGTGCCAGAGTACAGGGCGGGAATGGCTTCGGTTCGGAATCGCAGCTCGAGCCAGGGACTGGCTCCTTTTGGGACTGCAACCAACGCTGGAGAGACCACGGGGACACTTCTGAGCGCAAGAAGGGCCCGTGGGGCACTTCACGCACCGGCAGATAGCGCAAAGGACTTAATTCATCAGCATTCGGTTCCTCCTGCTCCTGTTTTGGCCCGTGGTCGGATGCACGTGCAGCCTCCGCGCAAGTGTGAGTAGTTGGGATCGGCTGAGGGAGACGAACAGCGGGAGATAGATATAGAGAGAGTGAGAAATAGAGAGCTTGAAGGAGGTGAAGATGTGCAGAGATGGATAGAAAGATGGAGACTGTCAAAGCTAGACGAGGGAGGAGGAAGGAGAGAATATAGCCAGCTAGATGATAGACAGAAGACACATTGCCAACTCACAAAATATGAATACAGCCGAGACGCAAGAAAGGATCGACGCTCGTATAATGAACCCGCACCATTATGCTGAAAACCACTTTGCTAACAACCCGAAGCGAACAAAGATTGGAACCGGATGGGCAGCGCCCAGCCCGCACCTTGAAGGAGCAGGCGGACGCCTGCACGGAAAAAAGTTAACGAACTCGCTCTACGCGAACTTTCGCTTTGACCACCAAGAGTCTGGAGGTACAACGCAATCCAACCTCGTGGACACGTATCGCTCCCTGGGCATGGGTCCGCTCGAGGAGTCCGAAAAGCAGACAACAGACAATAAGTGGAACGCAAGGCGTTTTGCGCCTAATGCGCCTAAAATGCTGGAACAAACAGCAGATACTGAGCGAAATCCGATCACGGGAGTGCATTGTCAGGTTGGTGTTGGAGAGAGTGGACAGTATTGACTGCCTTTTCAGACAGGGCATTCATGTTGTGCTCAAACTCACCCAAACTCAACACCCGAAGGCTCGAGACGAACGAAAGTTCGCTTTAGACGGACGGAAGCGGGACGATCGCTTCAATGGGCAGCGAGCTCCCGGATATGTTAGGCAGGCGATTGCACGCGGCGAGTCGACGAGTACGCAGGAGCGTATCTTGGGAATGGACAGCGCGGGAACAAGATTCGGGCCAGAGAGGAGCAGCGGAGGGGAGAGCCTTTGGAAGCCGGAAAAGTTCGGCAAAGGCAAGCGAATTGAGGTTAGCAAAACATTCTCGCACACGCAAGGAAAGCCGCAGGCCAAGAAGCGACCGCAAGGGATCAGGATGGTGCCTCACCTCAGGGGAGGGCTTCGCTCCACTATCTTCGGCGGGGCAGATTGAATTTCAAAAATAAGTAATGGGATTTATCCCTTTTTCCTGGCCAATTTCCTCAAACGTTCGATTTCATCCGTCATAACGAGCGTCTGCTGTTTGTACATCTTCCTCACATTTTGCATTTCTTCGGTCATGTTTGCAATTTCCTGATTGCGTTCGTAGAGCCAAGAGACGGATCGATCGCAAAATGGTGAGTCAAAAGTCTCTTCTGGTTGCGGCTGTCTAGAGCGCACAGCTTCCTCCAACCGACCTCCTCGCGCTCCCCTACCAGTTCGAGCAACGCTTTGCGCTCGATACGAAGACGGTCCACCTCCTCAGGCGAAAGGGAAGGGCCTTCCTTTACCTCGCTGCCCTCGTTTGTGCCTTTCGCCTGGGCCTTGGCCAAAGCTAACTTTGCAGCTCGGAGCTCTGCCGTGATTCGCATGATCTCGTCAGCGAGGTGGCTTTGCGCAGTCTCAAACCCCCGGACTTGCTGACGGAGAGCCGCTGCTTCGCCCTTTTGCCGCCTTAGCTCTCGCTCGAGCGAACGCACACGGAGGGGAACGAGCGCAGATTCCACAACGCTGCCCGGGGCAGGGTTGCTCGAAGCGCTCCCAGTCTCCGACACAGATGGCGAATGCAACGATGTCGACGATAGGGAAGAAAAGGAAGAATCTCCTCCGCCAGCGCCGCTGTCACCAACGCCACCATTGCCAACACCCTCCCCACCCTCCTGAGCCCCATCTTTCGCCATCCGTAGTTGCTCTCGAAGGGATCGAATTTCCGCCTCCATCTCAGTTGCAGCGCGGTCAATATCATTTCTCTTCGCTCCCAATCCGTTCTTTGCCCTTGTCGCGCCCACTGCCGACCTCTCGGCCGCCAAGGCTTTTTCCACCTCTGCTTGAGCTTTGCGAAGCTCGTCCTCGGCCTCGCGCTGCCGTTGAACTGCCTTCGACAACCGCGTTTGGAGTGCTCGTGCTTCGGCTGCGCTTCTCTCCATGCCCTGCTCTGCCCTAGCCCGCCGCTTTACCTCGGCCTCCAGGTCTTTTTGGATGTTTATGCTTTCTGCTTGTGCCGCTTTGAGCTCGTCTCGAGCCTCGGCCTCCTTGGCACGGGCACTATCGCATTCTGTCTCTGCCCTGGCGGCATTCTCCTCCGCTTTGCGCCTCTCTGAGTCGGCACGAGCTACGGCAGCCTCGGCTGCAGCGGCCCTTCGGAGAAGGCTACGTTCAACTTCGCGCCAGCCCTCTGCCCGGGCATCACTCATGCGCTGCAAGCTCTCAATCTGCCGAAGCAGTGGCGCCTGGCTCTCTGCAGCCCGTGACTCGGCGGCCTCGGCCCTTGCCTCCGCCTTTCTCTTCTCACTTACAGCGGCAGCGATCTCCTCGCGCAGTGACTCTCCAGAGCTCGCCATTTTTTGCTGCTCTCTCTGCAGTTCTAAACGAAACCTCTCGACCTGTCCCGACAGCTCCGCCACTTTCCGCTCTGCCGCAGCCGCTGCGTCAGCTGATTTCTTTTCTTTTTGCCTTGCGGCCATGGCCTCCGACTTGGACGCTCTGGCCATGTCCTCAACGTGTTTTGCGGCCTCGCGCGCCCTTCGCAATTCGACTTCCGCCTCGTCTTTGGCTCCTGCCTTAGCTTGAGCTGCATCGGCTTTTCCCTTTTCCAGCGCCTGCTTGGCCTCTGCCTCCCATTTTGCTGCCAGTCTTTTCGCTTCTTTGAGATCGGCCTCGTCCTTTTTGCGCCTCGCGGTAAGGTGCTTGACATGTTTACGCATTGCGTTCAGCTCGGCCTTGGCGTCCTGTTTCCAGGGTTTTCAGAGTGGCAGGTAGTGTTTGGAAGCTGAAGTCAGTGTGCCAAGTCTTCTCCCATGCGTTGCCCCCCCGATCTCTCTCATCATCCCATTTCTCAATCAGAATCGACTGGGCGAGAACCGACCGCTACACCCTCAGCCTCCTTAACCTTGGCCTCGGCCTTCCTCAACATTGCCTCTGCCTTTTGTGCTCTAGCGCTAGCTGCATCCGCTCGCTCGCGCAGCACTTGTGACTCCGCGGCTGCAGCCGCTGTGCTTGCTGCCACGGCCTCTAGCTGCCCTTCGCGTGCTTTTAGGACTTCTTTCAGCCTCGACGTCTCCTTCTTCCACTCCTCGACCTCTTGCCTAGACTCCTCTTCTAGCCGACGTTTGAGGCCTTGAATCTCTCTCTTATGAGCTTGCGTTTGCTCTTCTGAGATGGACCGATCACTTGCTTTGTTTCCCCCCTTTCCTCTCTCTGTCTCATTTCGCCTTGCGTCCCTATCTTCCTCTTCTCTACTGCTTTCGCCCACAACCGGCTCTCGCTTCAACTCTTCTGCCTGAGCTTCGTGAGTGTCAACCTTCTCCTGCATTGCCACCTTTATTGTTTCCAGAGACTGGAGCGCAGACTTGTTGGCGTCTGCCTTGGACTTGTATGCTTTGCCCAATTTGATTGCCTTTTTGAGACTCCTCTCCACCTCTGTGAGTCTCTTCTGCGTCGCTACGCGCGCAGACTCTGCGGCCGCTGCGCTCGCTGCCGCGCTCTCTAGCTGGCTCTCTCGTGCGGCGAGCATCTCTTTGAGCCTCGCAATTTCTTTGACTTTCACTTCTGCGCCAGAGGTTGGTTTGGAAGCGGCAGGAGCGCTCGGGAACGTAACCGAGGAAACATTTCCATCCTCCTCAAGACCACCATCTTCCTCTCTCTCTGGCCGACGGAGTTCTTCTTTCGACTCTTGCTCTCCTTGTCGCCCTTCTTCGCCTACTCCTGCGCCCGGTCCTTCTTCTCCACCTGTCCTTCTCTTCGTGATCGACATCACGAGCTGCCTCCTTACTTTGCCTCGCTCAGCTTTCCCCCTCCTTCTTCTGTCGTCCTTATCTGGAGTCTTCACCTTCTTCTCTCTTCTGTCCCTTTTCTTCTTCTCCGTCACCCGTTCTGCTTCGACCTCTCGTTCTCCAACCTCTTCCTTCGCTTGGGTTGCAGCGCTCTCCAGAAATGTACTTCCCAACGCGGCTGCGACACCTTTTCCGATTTCGACCCTTTCTATGTTTTGCTTGTTTTCGTCAACGGTTGTGTTGGTGTTATGGTCCTTGTCGTCACCGCCGCCGCCGCCGTCTTCGCCGTCGTCGACCACTTGCACCTCGCTTTCCCGCTTTTCCGACCCCACACCTTGTTCCTCATCTCCGATTCCGACCGCCTCGTCTAGCGAAGCCTCGATCGCATCCCATCCCTTTTTGGCGCTGTCGATAGTCTCGTTGAGGCGCTCCGCCATAGTTGGGGAGAACGTGGAGAGCCACTCTGCTGCCATTGTTGTATGGTTGTTTGTTTATTTGTTTGCTTTGACCGATTGCGATTTCTCAATCCTCGCGAAAGAAAGTCCACCTGGAAGCGCATCGTGATCGCCTATCTATTCGTGTCATGACAATCGTTGCCGAGCGTCGGGCCTCTCAGATGATGAAATTATCTGATGATGCGCGTTCTTGCTTTGCTGTCGCTGTTGAAGGTACTTGTAGAAGGCCGCGTGGCCGACGGAGGTTTGTGATGCCCCCCCGATGAAGACGGAACAGGGAAGGAAGAGGGCCGATGAAGTTCTTACGGTACGGTACGTAGGATTAGCGAGGAAGGAGGGAGGGAGGGAGGGAGGAGGCAGTGAAGGCTGGTGCAGTAGCAGGTACATAGGTACAGGTGCAGGTTCCAGGTAGAGGCGCAGGCACAGGCCAGCCAGGGGACCGGGAGGTACTGAGGGAGGGAGAAGAGGGCCTGCCTGGCTGCCTGGCACGCAACTGATATAGAGAGGGGCAGGGCAGGTAGGTAGGCAGTAGGTACGTTCCCGTCCAGGCCCAGCAAAGTGCCAAACAGGCACAGGCAGGTAGGCTGTGCCTGCTCTGTTTGCTAGAGAGCGACGCCGCCAGTTCAGTATCGTATCTTCCAGGACACCGTGGATATGTCGCTCCATAACAAAACAAGACCGCTCTGCTTCTCAGAGCTAGGTTTGGTTTGGTCGTCTAAGCACGGCAACTGGATCTTCCTTTTCTCGCCTACGAGCTCTTGTGGTGCCAAGCTCTGCTCGCTCTTCATTTTGGCTTGTCGCGGCTGCCTGCGCCAACCTACTGTACCTATCTGCAGTACCACCATGAGCAGCGTGCGCTCTGACTCGCAGTCCTCCGCTGGCTCCTCCGTGTCGACGGCGTCGCAGGCGAAGACCAAGCAGCGCATCAGCGGCCCGAAGCCTAGCACGAGAGACTTTCATATTGGCAAGCTTCTCGGCGAGGGGGCGTACGCCCGGGTCCACGCTGTGCGGCTCCGCACAACCGGAGAGTGCTTCGCGATGAAGATCTTGGAGAAGAGCTTTATCCGTCGCGAACGTAAGCAACAATTCGTGATGATGGAAAAGGCGATCATGATGCACATGCACCACCCCTATGTCGTCAAGCTGTACTACACGTTCCAGGATGCGGAGAACCTCTATTTCATCTCCGACCTCTGCCGTGGCGGCGAGCTGCTCAAGGTGATCGTCGACTGCCACGCGAGGCGCGTGGACGAGGCTCGGGCGCGTGGATTCACGGACGAGGAGAAGGACGCGGAGTTGCGCTTCTGTGGCGCGCTTAGGCCCCGAGCAGCCTCTTACTTTTGCGCTCAGATTGCGTGCGCGCTTGATTACCTGCACCGCCGAGGCATCATCCACCGCGACCTGAAGCCCGAGAACATTTTGATCGTTCCGCGAAGGAGGAGCCCCGCTGACGACGCGAGGGATGCAAGTGCGCGGGCTGCGTGGACCGCGTTCTCTTCTAGTTCTTCTTCTTCTAGTTCTTCTTCTTCCAGTTCTTCTAGTTCTTCTTCTTCTTCTTCTTCTGGAGGTATCATCAAGCGCCTCTCTGCCGGCCTTTCTGGCCTTTCCCTCTCCTCCTCCTCCTCCTCCTCTGGCGGTGACAGCAGCGAAAAGTCGACGAACCCTGATCCTAAGCCTAACTCCACGGGAGCAAAAGGAGGAGGAGTGGCACGAGGAAGCGTGGAGGAGGAGGAGGAGGAGGAGGAGGAGGAGGAGGGGAAGAAGAAGAAGAAGAAGAAGAAGAACAAGGCCAGGGAAGCCGCCGCTGCCGCCGCTCTCTCCACAGGCACATTAGACGCCGCCGGCCTCCTGCCTCTCGCGGTGGACATCAAGCTCTGTGACTTCGGAACAGCGTACAAACAGCGTGCCGGCGTGCGTGTGGAGGACGATCCTTCCGCCACGGCATTTGTTGGAACGGCAGAGTACGTCAGCCCGGAAGTGCTCCGGGAAAGACCAGCAGGCCGAGCCGCGGATTTGTGGGCCCTAGGTTGTATCGCGTACCAGCTACTCGTGGGGAGGCCGCCTTTCAGGGAGGAGACGGAGTACATGACGTTCCAAACCATATTGAACCACAGGCCTGTGGAAGGTAAGAGAGGGTTTGAGTATCCACCCGCGGGGATGAAAGTGCCGGTGGCGATCGCAGTGCCAACAGCGGCGGGGGGATCGTCAAGGAGTGGCGTTGAAGATATAGGGGAGGAAGGAGAAGGAGGAGAAGGAGGAGGAGGAGGAAAAGGAGGAGAAGGAGGAGGAGGAAGAGAGATATCGTCCGTTGCAGTTGAGTGGGAGGAAGTGTTTCCTTCAACTGCTCGAGATTTCGTGGACTCCATGTTGCAACAGTCACCATGGCGAAGGCTTGGGGCCCGGCCCCAGACAGACGCAGCGTAAGCGTATCTCTTTCTCTCTCTCTCTCTCTCTCTGTCTGTCTCTCCCCCTCTCTCTCTGTCTGTCTCTCCCTGTCTCTCTCTCTGTCTGTGTGTCTATGTGTGTGTATCTTTCTCTCTTACTTTTAGTACCTTACTTACTTTGATCTTCACCTCCTCTCCTCTCCTCTCCTCTTTTCTCCTCTTTTCTTCTCTGTGTAGTCGCGCCGCAGCCGATGAGTACGAAGCCGAGCAAGCTCGACTGGACGCCCTTGCCGAACAAGCGGAGGCGGACGAGTCGGCGGCATACGAAAGAGAAGAACGCTTGCGAAGGAGTGCAGCAAGAGCAGGAGCAGGAGCAGGAGCAGGAGCAGGAGCAGGAGCAGGAGCAGTAGAGAAAGGAGGAGAGAAAGGAGTAGCGAGTGTCCCCACAGTAGAGGAAATCGCCGCGGCCGAAGCAGCAGCAGGCGAGGCTGCAAGCAAAGCCGCATCCATGGCCGCTGCCGCCGCCGCGGGCCCAGAACAGCCTCTGCCTCACGTATCACCCGGAGCCGGAGGGTTAGAGATAAGAAGGCACCCCTTCCTCGGCGGCGGTGGAGGAGGAGGAGGAGGGGAGGGAGGAGGGATGGTGTCGTTCCTTGACAAGGCAGGGGGCAGTGCTCGTGGCAGCAAAGATACCACGGCGGAGAAAGAAAAGGGCGGAGAAACAGCAGCAGCAGCAGCAGCAGCAGCAGCAGCAGCAGCAGCAGCAGCAGGAGAGAAAGACAAGAAGGGGGGGAACGGAAAGGGCGTGGTCAGGAGCAGAGGTTTCGTTGTCCTCTCCCCTTCAACTGCGCCGCCAAGCCTACCTGGATTCACGCTCCCTTCGTCATCTCTCTTCTCCTCCTCCTCCTCCAACAACAACAACAACAACAACGACGCCGCCGACGCCAACGGCATCGATAACTTGAAGGGCGGATCCGAGCGCTCGACAGATTCCGACGGGCTGTCGCTCGCCGGCAATAGCGAGTACGCCGACCACAAGAGCAGTGGCGGTGGCGGCGGCAGCGGTGGCAGCGGCGCGCATCACTCGACTGCTAGTAGCTGGGTTCTAGCCGGGGCCAGCGACCTCTTGGAGTCGGTGGTTTCGAGAGGAGGAGGAGGAGGAGGTGATGGGGCGCTTGACAGTGCAGCGGCGAAGGC
>JACLAD010010665.1_pt1 | contig 29051 bp, 31 predicted proteins | sample 8027901 | NCBI WGS metagenome assembly JACLAD01 (sample SAMN15725071, study PRJNA655200) | protist metagenome | isolation source: fluorescence activated cell sorting (FACS) single amplified genomes of... | place: Spain: Blaines Bay Microbial Observatory, Mediterranean Sea | collected 2016-07-05 | reverse complement strand
GCTTACTGATACCCTTCAAAATGGCCTTACCACCACTGCTGTGCTGCCGCGGGACAAGGCCAAGAAACGCGGCAAACTCGCGACCATTACGATAGTTGGCAGGCGAACCCATAGCGGTATAGAGTGCTGTGGCTACCATGGGGCCAACACCGGGGACGGTCATCAATGCTTGACAGCGCGGATGACTTTCACTGATTTGCTCAAACCGCATTGTGATGTCTGCCACCTGCTGATCGAGTGCCACCAGTTCCTGATAGAGTTCAAGAAACAACTGCCGACCTATGGTGGTGAGTGCGTTCTCACGATGGTCGACTAGCAATGGTAATTGTTTGCGAATAGTGCCAATACCCTGCGCAAGGATAATACCGTATTCAGCGAGTAAGCCGCGGATCTGGTTGCACAGACGGGTACGCTGAGTCACCCGGCGTTCGCGGATACGATGCATGGCTTGGATATCTTGTTGCTCGACGGTCTTAGCTTGGACAAACCGCATTTGGGGACGAGAAGCAGCTTCGCACAGCGCTTCGGCATCAGCTGCATCATTTTTGTTGGTTTTAATGTAGGGCTTTACGTAGCCGGGGTGGATCAGTTTGACGTTGAGCCCCATTTGGTTGAACACGCGTGACCAATAATGCGCACTGGCACAGGCCGCCATAACCACTTCGCGGGCATCCTGATTAGCCAGCAACTGGGGGAGTTGTTTTCGAGAAACCTTTTTGTTGAAAATGACTTTGCCAGTGATATCTGTGGCACAAACTTGAAAAGTATTTTTGGCGAGATCAATGCCAATTCGGGTGGTAGATTTAGACATGGGCTCGCTCCTGATGATTGATGATTAACACCGCACAATCATGGCACACTGCGATGCCGGTTAGAGGGGCGGGTCCATCCCATCAGAGTCATTGATTTAAAGATTTAAATGGTAGCTACGGGTGGACTTGAACCACCGACCCCAGCATTATGAATGCTGTGCTCTAACCAGCTGAGCTACGTAGCCACATAGGTGTTTAAGGACCCTCAAAAGTACCAGAACAGCACTGTTGAGTGGGCGCGCATTTTCGCCATCGCGGCCCTATTTGTCAAGGGCTTAGATAGCCCTAGCTAAGGCGGTATAGGGGTCCGGCGGTATCAGGGTTAAACCCCAGCTGCTATAAAACCAACTTCCATAAAACCAGCTCCCTGGGTTTTTTGCCCGCAGTTAGTTAGACATTGAAGCGGAAGTGGATAATATCGCCGTCCTGAACAATATAGTCTTTGCCCTCGAGACGCCATTTGCCGGCCTCTTTGGCACCCTGTTCGCCATTGCCTTGAATATAGTCCTGATAGGCGACGGTTTCGGCGCGGATAAAGCCTTTTTCGAAATCTGTGTGTATCTTGCCGGCGGCATTGGGTGCGGTGGCGCCTAGGAGGATGGTCCAGGCGCGGACTTCGTTGGGCCCGGCGGTAAAGTAGGTGTGGAGTCCCAGCAGTGAGTAGCCGGCGCGGATCACGCGATTGAGCCCCGGCTCTTCCATTCCCATGGCTTCGAGGAATTCATCTCGCTCGTCGTCTTCCAATTCGCTTATTTCTGCCTCTAGCTTATTGCAGATCGGTACCACTAATGCACCCTCCTGATCGGCTATGGCCTTGACGGCATCCAGATAGGGATTGTTTTCAAAACCCTCTTCGTCCACATTGGCTATATACATGGTGGGCTTTAGGGTCAATGGATTGAGCGGTTTGAGCAGCTTTAGTTCGTCCTCGGTGAGTGCCAGTGAGCGCAGTGGCTGGGCTTCATTGAGGTGGGGCAGGATTTTTTCTAGTACCACTTGCAGTGCGATGGCATCTTTGTCTTTGCCCTTGGCGGCTTTACTGGCCCGCAGCATGGCTTTCTCGGCGCTCTCGAGATCGGCCAGGGCCAGTTCGGTATTGATCACCGCAATATCGTCAGTGGGGTTGATGGTGCCCTCGACATGGATAACATTTTCGTCATCAAAGCATCTGACCACATGGGCGATGGCATCGGTCTCGCGAATATTGGCGAGAAACTGATTGCCCAGTCCTTCGCCCTTGGAGGCACCGGCTACCAATCCGGCGATATCGACAAATTCCATGCTGGTGGGTATTAGCCGTTGGGGTTGGACTATGGCGGCGATATTGTCTAGTCGGGGATCGGGTATGGGCACGACACCGATGTTGGGTTCAATGGTGCAGAATGGGAAATTCTCTGCATCAATACCCGCTTTGGTCAGGGCATTAAACAGTGTTGATTTGCCGACATTTGGCAGTCCCACGATGCCGCAATTAAAACCCATGGTCTGTTCCTTTTAGTGTTGGTGCTAAGGGTGGTGGTTCCAGTCTCTAACTGCTATGCAGTTCATTCATGGCCTTTTCCCAGTGGCCATCGACCGCCTGTGGCAGGTGATCTATTGCCTTTTGAATACTGCAATCAATCAGTTTTTGATCGCCGGGGGATGGCTTTTTGAGCACATAGTCGGTGACCAGTGGTGCTGCACCGGGATGGCCAATACCCAGGCGCAGACGGGCGAACTCAGCGCTGTTGCCGAGACTTTTAATTATATCTCGCAGTCCGTTGTGACCGCCGTGGCCACCGGCTAGTTTAAACCGCGCTGTGCCGGGATCCAGATCCAACTCGTCGTGAACTACCAGAATTCGCTGTGGCGCAATTTGATAGAACTTGGCCATAGCTGCTACTGCCTGACCACTTTTGTTCATAAATGTGCTGGGGATCAGCAGGCGCACATCTCTGCCCCCAATCGTGACTCTGGTGGTCTCACCAAAGAACTTGCTCTCAGGTTTTAGAGGACTGTTTAAGGCTGATGCCAGGGTGCGCACCAATTCGGCACCGGCGTTGTGACGGGTCAGATGATACTTGGGACCGGGATTTCCCAGTCCCACGATCAGATCTACAGGGGTTTCCAAGGGTGGATGCCTGTTGGGCAAGCCGCAAGATTACTCTTTGCTGGCCTCACCCTCAGTAGCAGCACCATCAGTTTCCGAACCGGCTTCATCTGCAGGTTCTTCTTCCACTGCTGCTTTGGGCTTGTTGACGGTGGCCACGGGTAGATCGTGGTCTTCACCCTGACTGAGCGCTACACTCTCTACGCCCTTGGGCAGTTTGATATCGGAGATATGTACGGTCTGCCCCAATTCAATCTCTGCCATATCCACTTCCAGGTACTCTGGAAGATCTTTGGGCAGACATTGGATATCCAGTTCGGTCATACTGTGAGCAATCAGACCGCCACCCAGCTTAACACCCACACAGGTATCTTCGTTGATAAAGTGCAGCGGTATCTTGGTGGTGAGTTTGGTGGTTTTGCTTACGCGCAAAAAGTCCATATGCAACACAATGGCCTTAGCGGGATGACGCTGAATATCTTTGATAATCACATCTTCAGCTTTGCCGTCAACGTCCAGTGAGACCACTTGGGAATAGAACCCTTCGTTTTCCAGAGCTTTCATAACATCTTTGTGCGCTAGGGATATCTGAGCTGGGGCTTTCTTGCCACCATAGATAATGGCGGGTATTTCTCCGGCCAGACGACGCAGGCGGCGGCTCGCACCTTTTCCTGTATCCTCGCGACCTTTCGCATTTAAAGTAAAATCAGTAGACATGCTAGTCTCCTATTTTTAGCCATCTCAGACCGCGACCAGACCTGAAATGGAGGTTAATTGCCCCTGAGGGCGGTTTATTCAGTGCTTGTTGCTACAGATTGAGGTCTATAAAAACATTGCACTGATGGATTCTTTATTGCTGAGTCGACGTACCGACTCACCCAGTAGCTTGCCGAGGGTTAGGGTGCGTATCTTGCCGCACTTTTTGGCCTCATCAGATAGCGGGATACTGTTGGTAACTACCAGGTTATCCAGCTTGGAGTTGCTGATATTGGTTATAGCATTGCCCGACAGCACCGCGTGGGTGGCATAGGCAACCACTTTGTGGGCGCCATATTCCTTGAGAGCCTCTGCAGCTTTACACAGTGTTCCGGCAGTATCGACAATATCATCCACTAACACACAGGTGCGTCCCTCGACTTCACCGATAAGGTTCATCACCTCACTCTCATTTGCCGAGGGGCGGCGCTTGTCGATAATCGCCAGATCACAGCCAATCTGTTTGGCCACAGCGCGGGCGCGAACTACACCGCCGATATCTGGAGACACCACTTGCAGTTTTTTGTAATTCTGGCGCTCAATATCATCAAGCAGCACTGGGGCACCGTAAATATTGTCCACTGTGCAGTTGAAAAACCCCTGAATCTGCTCAGCGTGAAGATCGACGGTAAGTACCCGATCTACACCGGCATTTGAGAGCATATCAGCAACTACTTTGGCGCTAATTGGCACGCGAACTGAGCGCACTCGACGATCTTGTCGAGCGTAGCCAAAGTAGGGCACTACCGCGGTGATGCGCTCAGCAGAGGAGCGCCGCAGGGCATCGACCATCAGCACCAATTCCATTAGATTCCTGTGGGTGGGTGCACAGGTAGGCTGAATAATAAACACATCGTGACCGCGCACATTGTCGCGTATCTCAATATTGATTTCGCCATCAGAGAACAGTGAAACCAGTGAATCGCTGAGGGGAATTCCGAGAGACTTTGCGACTTCGCTGGCGAGTTCCGGATTTGCGTTTCCGGTAAAGAGCATTAGTTTAGCCACATCTTTTTCCTGGTATTCCAAATTAGAGATGGCTGGGGCGGGAGGATTCGAACCTCCGAATGTCGGGATCAAAACCCGATGCCTTAACCACTTGGCCACGCCCCAGTATTAATTGTTTCCAATTGTTTATGTAGCGGCGAGAGATTAACTCCTGGTGCTACAAATGAACTCCATTTCTCTGGTACCTCAGTCTGGGCTTGCACTGCCTGTGATTCACTGTCAAAACGACAGAACACACTGGCCCCAGTCCCCGTCATCAGAGGTTTTTTATACCGTTGCAACCAGCTTAGTGCCTGTTTTACCGGTGGATAGAGTTGTTCCACGATCGGCTGACAGTCATTTCTGTATTGAGCCTCTGAAAGGGCGCGTATTTTGATGGGTGCGGAGTGCCTTGTCAATTCGGGATGGGAAAAAATTTGCGCTGTGGAGACCTCGACATTGGGGGTAACCACCAGATACCAAGATTGGGACAGGTCTAAGGCCATCAGTTGTTCACCAATGCCCTCGGCGAATGCAGTTCGCCCGCGGATAAAAACCGGCACATCGGCCCCCAGTTGCCGACCTAATTCCTCGAGTTGTGGTAAGGATAATTGGGTTTGCCACAGTTGATTTAATCCCAGTAGCGTAGTCGCTGCGTTGCTGCTGCCACCTCCCAGTCCGGCGCCCATAGGCAGTTTTTTATGCAGCTGAATTTGGCAGCCACTGTCGTTGTGAGTCGCCTGTCGTAACAATCTAGCGGCGCGCATAACCAGATTGTCTTCGGCGGAGACACCATCCAGTTGCGGGCTTAGGCTTATGGTCGAGCTCTGGGTGGCGGTAAATGTCAGTTGATCGCCGTAGTCCAGCAGTTGAAACAGGGTTTGTAAATTATGGTAGCCATCGGCGCGCCGCCCAGTGATATGCAAAAACAGATTTATTTTGGCCGGCGACGGCAGGGTAATGGAATTTATAGTGACCATTTGGAGATCACCAACTTAAATGATAGGTCGCCGGATTGGCCGGAGATCTTGTGGGGCAATAGATATTGTCCCAGTGGCTGAAAGCTGGCGAAGCTAAGTTGCCAGCCGTCCTGTTCAAAGCTCTGAGGCACACCATCTGAATCAGCAATTAGGTTGCGGGCAGCTGACATCTGGGGTGCGGGCAGTGCTCTCAGCCACCAGCTTATGGCATTCACTGGCAGGGGCCTATCAAATAGCTGCATACCCAGATCCTCGGGAGCACCTTGGTAGGTCTTTGACCCCTGTTGTACCTCAATGCTGTGGTTGTCACCGCTGGCTATTAGGCTGCCGGTACCCAGTGGTCCGCTGAGTCGGAGCTGATACTGCTGTTGATTTTGCTGCCAGTGCAGCTGTGCACTCACTGCTTGTTGCGCTGAGCGCACACCTAGTTTTCCGGTCAGTTGCCAGCTGCTGAGGGTTGCATTCTCTAGCGGATCAAAAACTAACCCATTACTATCCGTTGCACTGTGATGCTGAATGCTGCTGCAGGCGTTTAGCCACAGTAGGAGGATCGAGATTTTCAGGGTAGCCAGCATTTTCATGGGGCTATTCTCTTTGATATTGATCGGCAACACAATTGGGTTGTTTCAGTCACTTTGTGGTGATTCCTATCTTTTATCGATAATGCAATTGTTGGATATTGGCATCCGTGCTCCTATTGCTGACCACGGTAGTGTAAAATCCGCTTCTCGGAGGGGCCAGTGACCCTGTAATTTAGTTGGGCAATTATTGATATGCTTCAGAAATCCGTAAACCTGCACAGTGTGGATAGAAACTAATGGCCATGGATATCCTGGTATTGGGGATTAATCACAAGGTTGCCTCAGTAGATCTGAGAAGCCAGGTTGCCTTCGCCCCTGAGACTGTGGTTAAAACGCTGCAGTCTGGTCTGGTTGAGCTGGGTGCGACCGAGATGGCATTGTTGTCTACTTGCAACAGAACCGAGATCTATGCAGTGGGCGAACTCACCGATGGACAGCTGCTGGCTTGGTTGGCAGACAATAGAGATCAGCCACTGGAAACCCTCGGCGATTGTTATTACTGTCACCGCAATAATGATGCTATTCGCCATATGGTCAGTGTTGCCAGTGGTCTGGATTCATTGGTAGTGGGCGAGCCGCAAATTTTCGGTCAAATTAAATCCGCCTACTCAGTGGCACAAAAGGCGGCCACTGTGCGCACAGTTTTGAATATGGCCTTCCAGTGGGCCTTTGCGGCGGCCAAGAGAGTGCGCTCTGAGACCGCCATTGGTCAGAATCCGATTTCGGTGGCCTATGCTTCAGTGAGCTTGGCAGAGCAAATTTTTTCCGATCTCAGTGCTGCCCATGCGCTGTTGATCGGTGCCGGTGAAACTATCGAATTGGTGGCCAAACATCTGCGCGAGAGGCAGATTGGTCAGATCACCGTGGCCAACCGCACCTTGGAGCGGGCTCAGGAGTTGGCCGAGGACTTTTCCGCTGAGGCGATTCTGTTATCGGATATCCCAGACTATCTGCACAGTGCGGATATCGTGATTTCATCCACCGCCAGTCAATTGCCTATTTTGGGTAAAGGCGCGGTGGAGACTGCGCTGAAAAAGCGCCTGCACAAGCCGATGTTTATGGTGGATGTTGCTGTTCCCAGAGATATTGAACCTCAGGTAGAGGAACTAGATGATATCTATCTGTATACGGTTGATGACCTTGAAGAGGTTATTCGCGATAATATTAAAGCGCGCCAGAGTGCCGCAGATTTAGCCCGGGTAATTGTCGAGCAGGAAACCGAGAATTGGGCTGCTAAGCAGCGCGAGCTGGCGGTGGTGGATACTATCAAGGCATTTCGGGATAGCGCTGAGAATATCCGCGATGCTGAAATTGAAAAGGCGCTGGATGCACTGCGGCGTGGTGGAGATGCCGCTGAGGTGATCAATGCACTGGCTCGCAATTTGACCAATAAATTACTGCATAAACCGACCACCAGGCTCAAGCAGGCCAGTGAAGAGGGTCGCGAGGATGCAATCAATGTCACCCATGAGTTGTTTGGTTTAAATCGATAGAAATGATAACTATAACGCAGTCGACTTTATTAACAGACACAACAGATCTATGAAACCATCGATATTAGCTAAGCTGGATACGCTCAATGAGCGCTACGAAGAAGTGGGTGCGCTGCTCAGTGACGGGGATACCATTGCTGACCAAAACAAATTCCGCGATCTATCCAAAGAATATGCAGAGTTGGAGCCGGTGGTGAAGTCGTTTGTCGATTATCAGACGGTAATTGATGATCTCGGTGAGGCCAAATTGTTGTTGCAGGACGCAGACGCGGATATCCGCGCGATGGCCGAGGAGGAAATTGCCGAGCGAGAGGCCCAGCGTGAGGAGCTAGAACTTCAGTTGCAGCGACTGCTGTTGCCCAAAGATCGCAATGATGACAAGAATGTTTTCCTTGAGATTCGAGCGGGAACTGGCGGTGATGAGGCGGCAATCTTTTCCGGTGATCTATTTCGTATGTACAGCAAGTTTGCCGAAAGTCAGTGCTGGAAAGTGGAAGTGATCAGTGAGAGTGAAGGCGATCATGGCGGCTACAAGGAAATTATCACGCGAATTGTCGGCACCGGGGTCTACTCTAAGCTCAAATTTGAATCTGGGGCCCACCGGGTTCAGCGGGTTCCTGAAACCGAGTCCCAGGGCAGAATTCATACCTCGGCTTGCACTGTGGCAGTTATGCCAGAGGCCGACGAGCAAGATGCCATCGAAATCAACAAGGCCGATCTGCGGGTCGATACTTTCCGCGCTTCCGGCGCTGGCGGCCAGCATGTCAATAAGACCGACTCTGCGATCCGCATCACCCATCTGCCCTCGGGTATTGTTGTCGAGTGCCAAGATGAGCGCTCACAGCACAAAAACCGTGCCAAGGCGATGGCGGTGCTGCAGGCGCGTCTCAACAGCGCGCAACAGGATGCGGCAGCAGAGGAGCAATCCCAACAGCGTAAAAATCTGGTGGGCAGTGGCGACCGCTCGGAGCGCATCCGCACCTATAATTTTCCCCAGGGTCGGGTTACCGACCATCGAATTAATCTCACGCTCTACAAGCTGAGTGAGGTGATGGAGGGCACGCTGGAAGAAATAGTCCAGCCGCTAATCAATGAATTTCAGGCCGAGCAATTGGCCAGCCTCTCCGAGTAACCCTCGAATTTAGCAGTGGCAACTGTCTCCCAACTTCTGCAGCGGGCCTCAGAGTTACAAAACACCAGTGACACGGCGCAACTGGATTGTGAAATCCTGTTATGTCACCTGTTGAGGGTAGATCGAAGCTGGTTGCGCACCTGGCCCGATGGGGAAGTTAGCCCTCAGCAGGTAGAACAGTTTGAGGAGCTGTTGGCCGCCCGCATTCAGGGCAAGCCGATTGCCCATCTGATCGGTTCCCGAGGGTTTTGGACTCTAGACCTCAAAGTGACAGCAGATACCCTTATCCCCCGACCGGAAACCGAACATCTGGTAGAGCTGGCACTGGCGCTGCCTCTGCCAGATGACAGTGGGGTGTTAGATTTGGGTACTGGCACTGGCGCCATTGCTCTGGCACTGGCTGCGGAGAGGTCGAACTGGCAGTTGACCGCAGTGGACTGCCAACCCAAGGCGCTGGTGGTTGCCAGAGAAAATTGTCAGCGACACCGGCTGTTCAATGTGCAGATTATGGAGAGCAACTGGTTTTCAAATATCACTGCCCAGACCTCCAAGTTCGATCTGATTGTCAGTAACCCCCCCTATATCCATAGTGACGATCCCCATCTGCATCAGGGGGATCTGCGCTTTGAGCCGATCAGCGCACTGGCGTCTGGTGCAGATGGCCTTGAGGATTTACGCAGGATTATTAGTCAGAGTAGAGAATACCTGAACGCTAAGGGCTGGTTATTGGTGGAGCACGGCTACCAGCAGGGCCCTGCAGTCCGCGAGCTGTTTACGATTGCAGGCTTTACTGGGGTAAATACCCAGCGAGATTACAACCAGCTAGAGCGCATTACCTTCGGCCAATGGCTGTAACCGCGTTGCTGCTGACATGATGCCAGCGGTACAGCAGACTCAATGAGGCGATGGCCGCTGCCAGCACCAAGCCCAGCCAAAAACCATAAATCCCCAGCGCGGGGCCTAGGCGATCGGTCAGGGCCAAACTGTAAGCTAGGGGAAATGCAATTATCCAAAATGCCGTGACTTGGATGGCCAGAGGAATTTTCGTATCCTTAAATCCTCTAAGGGCACAGCTGCAGCTAATTAGCAGAGAGTCAAATAGTCCCAGTGCAGCAGAAAACATAAATAGCTGGGTGGCAATCAGGGTGATTTCAGGGTCGGGGCTAAACAATCCTGCCAAGTTGCCGCCCAGTGCTAATTTGACGGTGCTAAACAGCAGGGCAATTAACAATACTAATCTGAAGCCGGTGATGCAGATATGCCTAGCTGTCAGAGGATCGCCGGCGCCCTGGGCATGGGCCACTCTGATGGTCAGAGCCTGTCCTATTCCCAGGGGCAACATATAGACAAGGGCATCCAGGTTGATGGCAATGGCATGGGCCCCCAAAACTGCAGGCCCCAGATGGGCGATTAATAGAGGAATAATCATAAAGAATCCCATTTCTGCCGCCAAGCTCATGGAGATGGGGATACCCAGATTTAATATCTTGGCAATACCGCTGTAGCTGGGGGCTGAGAACTTGCGATAGAGTTTCAAGTCCCTCAGGTTTGACGCATATCTTGAGTACAGCGCCATGGACACTAGCAGAAATACCATGACCACTAGGGTTGCCCAGCCGGCACCGACACCGCCCATGGCTGGAATACCTAGCTTGCCAAAGATAAAGATGTAATCGAAAAAACCATTTAGTAGAAAGGCCAGGCAATTAAATAGCATTGCCGGCTTGGTATCCCCTATGCCTTCGATACTGCTGCGAAAGGCAAAGAAGGCTGGAAACATCAGGCCCGTAAGTAGAAATGGCTGTAGATAACCCTCGGCAATAGTAAAGACCGAGTGGGAGATATCCAAATTGCTGAGCAGGCCGATGCTCGCTGAAATGGCAAGGCACATTAAAATACCTATAGGTAATGCCAGCCATAGCCCCTGTTGGAATTGGTGGCGGACCCGATTTTTGTCCCCAGCCCCCCAGTAATTGCCGATTAAGGGACTATTGCCAACCATTACGCCGATGACCAACAGGCTGATAAAGGCCCAGATGGAGCCGCCGAGTTGCAGCGCTGCCAAGGTATCTGAGTCGATTTGTCCGGCCATATAGATATCGGTTACGGTCATGCCGACCACCGCCAGCTGACTCAACATCAGGGGGGCGGCCAATCGCAGCAATTCAATAGTATTTTTCACAGACAAACCCTTAGGGTATGGTGACTAGAGTATTTAGCAGTCATGCCTAGAAAGGCCATAAAAATAGAACCAGTATTGAAAACTGCTGTAATGCCAGACTGTATTCTATACTGCTTCCGCTTTAAAAGTCCGACTCTGACGGTATCCAATTGACCTAGGGGATTATTTTCAGCGCGGCGAGCATAATTCTGTTAGAATCCGCGCATCCAGTTTTACTGCATGGCCCTTGCCACAGGCTGTGCCCCAATAAAACTGACAAACTACCAACCAATTTAATGCCAACCAAAGACCCTAATTCATTGACTGATACAGCTGATAAGCCAGAAAAAAACGCCAGTGACACAGTGACTGCCAACGATACTGCTGCGCCTTCAAAGCCAAAGCAGGGTAAAGCCAAAGCAGGACGCGGCAGAGCTCGGCGGAGCAGGGGGCGCGACTGGGATCTGTCACAATTTGTTGTTGAGGCGCAACCGGGGAAGACCAGATTTCACGACTTTGATTTGCCGTTGCCATTGATGCGCGGTATCCATGATGCCAGATTTCATTATTCTACCCCGATTCAGGCGGCCTCTCTTCCCCATACGCTGTGCGGCCATGATCTGGTGGGTAAGGCCCAGACCGGAACGGGTAAAACAGCTGCTTTTCTGGTCAGCATTATCAGCGATTTACTGCGCCACCCCATTGAAGATGAACGCTATTTGGGCGAGGCGCGGGCGATGATTATGGCGCCGACCCGCGAGTTGGCGATACAAATTGCCGATGATGCGGCGATGTTGTTGAAGCACACTGACCTGCATGTCCACTGTCTGGTAGGGGGTATGGACTATGGCAGGCAACTTAAAAAGTTAGAGAAGTTTCACTGCGATATCCTTGTCGGCACCCCAGGGCGTCTGTTGGACTTTGCTAATAACCGCGACATATATTTGGATCAGGTTGAGATTTTGGTGATCGATGAAGCGGATCGTATGTTGGATATGGGATTTATCCCCCAAGTGAGGCGTTTGGTGCGCTTGACCCCGCGCCGTGAAGATCGCCAGACTCTATTGTATTCAGCCACCTTTACTCCGGAGATTGTGCGCCTCTCTAAGAGCTGGACCCATGAGCCGGTGAATGTGGAAATTGATGCTGAACAGGTGGCCACCGATAATGTCGAGCAAAAAATATACATTACCACCGCCAGTGAGAAATTTACGCTGCTGCACAATATCTTGCAGGCCGATGAGGTGGATTCGGTGATGGTGTTCGCCAACCGTCGAGATATCTGTCGCGATCTCCATGAAAAGCTCAAGAAAAAGGGTTTTAGTGCCGGATTATTATCTGGCGATGTGCCTCAGAATCGGCGTATGAAGACTCTGGATGCCTTTAAATCAGGGCATTTAAAAGTGATGGTGGCAACCGATGTCGCTGGTCGAGGTATTCATGTGGACGGCGTTAGCCATGTGGTCAATTTTACACTGCCAGAGGAGCCGGAGGATTATGTTCACCGCATCGGTCGCACTGGGCGGGCGGGTAAAACTGGAACCTCGATCAGTTTTGCCTGTGAAGATGATGCATTTTTACTCGAGCCAATTGAAAAATTACTTGAGAAAAAACTAGCTTGTGTGATGCCGGAAACCAATTTACTGCAGCCGATAATTTAAGTAACGCAATAGCCTAGAGCAGAAGCACTATAAAATGGCATAAAGAAAAGGGAGAGAGTTTTGTGATCCACAAGGCGCTCATTGCAGCGCATAGTGGTGGCTATGGGCAAAATGAGCAACGCAGTGAAGCGCGAAAATAATCACTTTGACTGGGTCATTTTATAGTGCTTCTGCTCTATTAGCTAGGTGTGGCGCATTATGCGCTGTTTCTGCCGGTCCCAGTCCCGCTCTTTTAAATCCATGCGTTTGTCGTAAGCGGCCTTGCCCTTAGCCAGGGCGATTTCACATTTAACCAGATGACCCTTCCAATACAGGGCAGTACAGACGCAGGTGCGGCCCTTCTGCTTGATAGCATCTTCCAGTTTCTTTAATTCGCGGTAATTGAGTAGTAGTTTCCGCGTGCGGGTTGGTTCGGTTACATAGTGGGTGGAAACGGTGTTAAGGGGTGATATGTTGGTGCCTAGCAACCAGGCTTGACGGTCCTTTACCATCACATAGGTGTCGGTGAGGTTTATCTGCCCAGCTCGCAAGCTTTTGACCTCCCAGCCTTGCAGCGCAATGCCGGCCTCAAATTTTTCTTCAATAAAGTAGTCGTGTCGCGCTTTTTTATTCAGCGCGATGGTATTGGAAGATGGCTTGGATTTTTTCTTTGTCATAAGGGTGGATTATACGATGGCAGTGATCTTTGTCTAAATGATTGATTGGTTTTTCGTCGATATGGCCCGTTTTTTATTTTTACTAGTAGGCTACAAGCCCCAATCACTAGGTTCAATTGCTATATAGGGTTACAATTTGGCAAGCGTTTTAGGAGTTGATTATGGCAGTACAGCAGAAGGGTATGCACGGCACCTGGCCAAGTCGTTGGACCTTTATTATGGCGGCTACTGGATCTGCGGTGGGATTGGGAAATATCTGGAAATTCCCCTATGTGGCAGGCAGTAATGGCGGCGGTGCCTTTGTATTGGTTTATCTGGTCTGTATCCTGCTGATCGGCGTTCCAGTGATGATGGCGGAAGTTTTGATCGGTCGTCACGGGCGAAAAAGTCCAGTGAATAGCATGCGTGATGCGGTGTTTGAAAGCAATGCTGACCGCCGCTGGACCCATGTGGGTTGGCTGAGTGTTCTGGCTGGCATGCTAATACTATCCTTCTATGCGGTAATTGCTGGGTGGGCCTTGAGTTATATTGCTGAGGTTGGTTCAGGCCAACTGCGGGGCATTAATGGCGATGTTGCAGCTGAGGTCTTTGCCCGGCTATTGGATGATCCCTGGCGACTAATCTTTGGGCAGACACTGTTCTTGGCGCTCTGTGTCACCGTCGTTGTGGGTGGTGTGAAAAGGGGGCTTGGCATAGCGGTGGAAACCCTGATGCCGTTGCTGTTTGCCATGTTGCTATTGTTATTGGGCTTCAGCTACTTCAAGGGCAATTTTGCTGCCGCGGCAGACTTTTTATTTAGATTTGATTTTGATCAGCTCACCTGGCGCAGTGTGTTAGAGGCCATGGGTCAGGCTTTCTTCACGCTGAGTATTGGAATGGGCGCGATTATGGCCTACGGTGCCTATATGCCGCAGCGAGCGCATATAGGCAAGACTATCCTGGTTGTTGCTTTATTTGATAGCTTGGTGGCTATTATCTCGGGGTTGATTATTTTTTCCATTGTGTTTTCAACTCAGGGGATTGAACCCAGCGCCGGACCGGGATTAATGTTTATCAGCTTGCCGGTGGCCTTTGGCACCATGTCCGGTGGGCTGTTAATTGGCTGTCTGTTTTTTGTGTTAGTGTCCATCGCCGCTTGGAGCTCTGCAATATCACTGCTGGAGCCCTGCGTCGCCTGGCTGATTGAAGCGAAAAATATTGGTCGCTTGCGGGCCAACCTGTTATTGGCAGGCTGTGCTTGGGTATTGGGACTGGGAACCGTGTTCTCATTCAATATTTGGTCTGACTACCAATTGTTGGGAATGACATTTTTTGACCTGTTGGATTTTCTGACTGCCAATATTATGTTGCCATTGACCGGGTTGTTGATTGCCCTGTTTGTGGCCTTTGTCATCAATAGAGAAATCCTCGCCTCGGAGATGACCAGTGTCAGTGCCAAAGCGCAAGATTTGTGGCAGCTGGCTATTCGCTCTATAGCGCCAATTGCTATTGGTACCGTTTTTGTTATGGGCATCTATGATAAATTCTTCTCCTAGGTATTATGGTGGCTAGTATTAAGCGCTCGGCGCTGGTCAATCACTCGGCATCGGCTATGTATCAACTGGTCAATGATGTTGCCAGTTATCCGCAATTTATGGATGGCTGTCGGAGAGTGGAGATTATTGAACACACAGATCATCGAATGGTGGCTGAGTTGCAATTAAAAAAGGCGGGCGTGGAGATCAAATTCACCACGGTAAACAAATTGACCCCCGATGCTAGGATTGAGATGTGCCTAAAAGATGGTCCATTCAAGAATTTTAAGGGATTGTGGCTGTTTACAGCGCTGGCTGATAACGCCTGTAAAGTTTCCTTGGATCTTGAATTTGACTTTAGTTATCGCGGTATGGGCGCTTTGGGTGCAGGATTGTTTTCAGGTGTGGCCAACAACCTGGTTGATGCCCTGTGTAAACGTGCTGACACTATCCTTTTGGAGGATAAATAATGGGAACTGGGGAATCACAAATTACTGTTGAGGTGGCCTATGCACTGCCGGAAAAACAGGCGCTCAAGCAGCTGACCGTTGCTTTGGGGACCACTGCGCTTGAGGCAGTGAACCAGTCCGGAATTCTAGAGCTTTTTGCCGAGATAGATATAGCCAGTGCCAAAATGGGTATTTTCTCTCAGGTATTGGGAACTAAGGGGTTGGCTTCTCCAGCCGAGTATCAGCTAAAACATCGCGACCGGATAGAGATTTATCGGCCTCTAATCGCTGATCCCAAAGAGGTGCGCAGACGCCGCGCCGAGCAGGCAAAGAACGCCAAATTGCAGGACTGAGTAATCACTCAGTTGATGTCGGTAGGTAATCATCCTCCAGGCGCAACAGTTCACCCCGCTGGTCGAAAACCACTGTCAGCTGTTTCTCGCTGCGTTGTGCGCTGGAGTCCACTCGGCTGTAAAAGTAGTCCCAGCGCGACCGGTCAAAGGAGTCTCTGATAAGCGGCGTGCCCAGTACAAACTGAACCTGGAGTTTGGTCATCCCCGGTTGCAGCTTATCAATCATCTCTTGGTTGACTAGATTGCCCTGTTGAATTTCGATTTTGTGGACGCTGGGTGGTGCAAACCAGCTGCAACCCGTGCCAAAAACAATAAGTGCAAATAGGGTTAGACAGGTTAATCGCATGGGCGGGCTTCCAGTTAGCTTTAGAATTGGAGATAATAAACAATGATTGCAAAATAGAGAAGTGAAAATTATGGCTCCAGAAGATAGCGAGTTAAAGAAAGCGGGACTTAAGGTTACTCTGCCGAGACTTAAGATTTTAGAGATTTTGGAGAGAGACTCGCGGCATATGACCGCTGAGGATATCTATCAGTCTCTGCGAGATGCCAAAGAGGATGTGGGTATCGCCACAGTCTACAGGGTGTTAACCCAGTTTGAGGCTGCGGGTTTAGTTGAGCGGCATAATTTCGACTCGGGCCCTGCAGTTTATGAGTTGGACCGCGGTGACCACCACGATCATATGGTATGCACTGAGAGCGGCAAGGTTATTGAGTTTCACCATTCAGAAATAGAGGCGCTTCAGGAAAAAATTGCTGCTGACAATGGCTACCAGTTGGTTGGTCACAGTCTGGTGCTGTACGTCAAACCCAAGCTGTGAAATCTTTGCCACTGGGCTAATGGAGCGGGCCCGCTAGAGAAGCTTCTCGATACTTGCAGCTATATCTACTGGCTTGGTGATCGGTGCAAAGCGCTTGACAACCTGACCCTGCCTATCGACTAAAAACTTGGTGAAATTCCACTTGATACTTTCGGTAACTATGCCTTTTGCCTGAGCGGTGAGATAGCTGTAGAGGGGGTGACGGCCAATGCCGTTAACCTCAATTTTGCCCATCACGGGAAAGCTGAGACCATAGTTCAGTTGGCAGAATTCTTGAACCTCTGCATTGGAACCGGGCTCTTGGCCGCCAAATTGGTTACAGGGCATAGCGATAATTACCAGCCCGCGCTCTTGATACTGATCATAGAGTGATTGCAGTCCCTGATACTGGGGAGTAAACCCGCACTTGCTGGCGGTATTCACGACCAACAGTACGTTGCCGCGATAATCCTCGAGGGATTTTTCTTCTCCAGTGCTAGTTGGCACAGTAAATTCATATACAGAATTGGCTTGAGTCATTGCTGTAGACCTCCACTAGAAAATTTAATTAAAACAGTGTTCTTGCTGTGGGAAGGCACCGCTGCGAACCTCCTCAGCATAGGCGGTCAGCGCCTCTTGAACACTCTGGGTTTGAGCCAGATAATTCTTTGAAAAAACCGGTAATCTTTGGGAGATACCCAACATATCGTAGAGCACCAAAACTTGGCCGTCGGTATGGGGTCCGGCGCCGATACCGATCACTGGGATAGCCAATGCCTCGGATAATTGCTGTCCCAATGCTTGGGGGATACATTCGACTACAATCAAGTCAGCCCCAGCCTGCTGCAGGATTTTGGCCTCGGCGAGCATTTTGTCAGCGGCTTGCTGATTTTTACCCTGCACTTTGTAACCACCCAATTTAAATACTGACTGTGGCGTTAGACCAATATGGCTGCATACCGGAATCCCTCGCTCAGTCAGGGCATAGACTGTATCAGCAAGCCATTCGCCGCCTTCGAGCTTGACCATCTGGGCTCCGGCTTGCATCAATATTGCCGCATTATCTAGCGCCTGACTTTTATGGCTGTAGGACATAAACGGCATATCGGTTACAAGCAGCGAATTCTCAACCCCCTGTCTAACAGCGGCAGTGTGATAGGCCATCTGTTCAACGGTTACTGGCACAGTGGTTTTCTGGCCCTGGATAACATTGCCCAGCGAATCACCGACTAGCGTCACCTCGATCCCAGCTGCCTCAATGAGTGATGCAACAGTGAAGTCATAAGCGGTGATCGCAGCAAATTTTTTGCCATCGTCTTTGATTGCTTTTAGATTTTGAATGCCGGTGGTTTTCATGGTGGCTGGACCTCTGGTCTCTAGTCGAGGTTGATAATCATAGAACAACTGGTAATTGTACCACCAAAAGTCACAGCTGCTGCTATTGAATTAGAAGGGGATTACTGAATTGGATGAGGATTGTAGTAGTAGCGGCCCGTAACACCGCTAAGAATGTACCTTACTAGGTTATGATAATCTTGATCGCCCTGAGCCAAGTTGATCTCTGCTGTGTTGACGATTAGCAGCGGAGTGTCATCGTAATGGTAGAAAAACTGGGTATAGGCGTCATTGAGCTGTTGCAGGTAGTCCAGTTCGATCGTTCGTTCCATCGGATTGCCACGCTGTTGCACCCGTTGGTAGAGGGTGTAAGTCGGTGCCTGCAGATAGACTACTAAATCTGGTTTTGGAAGATCTTCAATTATTTTGTCATACACAGCCTGATAGAGACGGTATTCATCATCGTCTAGGGTGACGCGGGCAAACAGCGGATCTTTTTCGATAAGGAAATCTGAGACTCGCACCTGTTGAAATAGCTCACCCTGCATTAAATCCTTGAGTTTGCGCATCCGTTGGAATAAAAAAAACAGCTGGGTGGGCAGTGCATTGCCACGCCGATCCATATAAAAGCGTTCCAAAAACGGATTTTCTTCGGCATCCTCCAGCAGGATCTCGTAGTTAAAAGTCTCAGCCAAGCGAGTCGCCAAAGTGGTCTTGCCAATTCCAATTGGACCTTCAATCGCAATATAACTGGGGATAGCAGCACGGCTGGTATCGATCTCTAAGTCATTTAAAACAGCGGATTGCACATGCTTCTCCAATTTGGGACCTATCTGCTAGGGGCGGATTTTAACGATACCGTTGGATGGACATTTTGCCAATAGCTGAGTCACATTTTCTCGATTGGGGATCAGCAGTTGAGGATCGATATCCGCCAGTGGTGCCAGCACAAATTCCCGCTCATGCAATCTGGGATGGGGAATGGTTAGCCGCTCGTTGTTGCAGGTTAGTTGATCATAGGTCAGGATATCTAAATCCAGAGTTCGCGCGCCCCAGCGCTGGATGCGCTGCCTACCTTGAGCATGCTCAATGGACTGCAAAAAATCCAATAGATCGATAGCAGGCAAAGAAGTGCGGAGTTTTGCTGCGGCATTGATATAGTTGGGTTGATCCCCTGGGCCCACCGGCGCGGTTTCAAAAAATCTCGATACTTTGATCAGGGTTATCTGTGGATGTTGGGAAATCTTCTCCAGCGCCTGTTGCAGTTGAGTGCGCCGACCTTGATAACTGCCTTGTATAGGGCGGCCAAGGTTGCTGCCCAACCCGATGGTGACCTCAGCCATCAGCTGTGGCGTGATTTTCGGCGACGGTTGCGGCGCCTGGGATGCTGCTGTGGAGGGAGTTCCTGCACCATTTCAAGTTGCTGCTGCTCGTCAACCTGTTGGTATCTGGTCCACCAATCGCCAAGCCCTTGAAGATCTTCGCCAACCTGTTCTCGCAGCAGCACAAAATCGTAACCGGCGCGGAATCGCGGATGCTCGGCCAGTCGCTTGGCCCTGTTGCCAGCTCTGCGGCTGAGCATCAGTTGCAGAGACCAAATCTCGCGCATCGCCATAGTGAAGCGTTTGGGTATGGCGGTGATCGAGACCTGGTTGGCGATCACTTCATTGCTGGCTTTATTGATTGCCATGGAGGGAGATTGACCGCTGTTTTGCATGCCAGAAGCTAGCTGTTGCACTGCAGGCCACAGTAGCGAAGCATAAATAAATGCGGGAGTTACTCGCTTGTTGTTTTGAATCCGCAGATCGGTGTTGATCAATGCCTGTTCTACTAGTGCACGAGCGGAGCTATTGCCCTGATTGATCAGACGGCTGGTCTGTGGAAAGATCTGTTCAAACAGCCGAAAATCCACCAGCAGTTGGAAAACTGCTCGGCCCTGTCCGCCCATAAACAGTTTTATGGTTTCATCAAATAATCGCGGTGCCGAAATATGTGAGAGATTGCCTGCCAATTTGGCGACAGGTTTTAGGGTTTTAGGATCTACGGGAAAATTAAGTTTGGCGGCAAACCTTGCCACGCGCAGCAATCTTACCGGGTCCTCACGGTATCTGGTTGCCGGATCGCCAATCATGCGGATGGTACGCTTCTCTAAATCAATCAGCCCCCGACAAAAGTCATGTAAACTGTTTTCGATGGGATCGTAGTAAAGGGCATTGACAGTAAGATCCCGTCGATTGGCGTCCTCTTTGATCGATCCAAACACATTGTCCCTAGTGAGAACACCGGTTGACGATTGCTGCAGGTGGCGGCTATTTCTTCCTGAATTACCCTGCTTGGTTGAATCGGATCTAAAGGTGGTGACTTCGATAATATCTCTGCCAAATTGGACGTGGGCAATTTGAAAGCGCCGGCCGACAATTCGCGAGCGTCTAAATAACTGTTTAACATCATTTGGCGTGGCATTGGTGGCCACATCAAAGTCTTTGGGCTTGAGACCCATTAACAGGTCGCGTATGCAGCCTCCCACCAGATAGGCCTGAAAATTATTTTCCTTAAGAACACGCACCACCTCTAGCGCCTTGGGGCAAATGAGCTGTGGAGAGAGTGGGTGGTCCTGGGGTCCAACCACAACATAACCATCATTGTCGCGCTTTAGAAGTTTTCGCTCTAGGAGTTCGCTGAGGTGTTTGAGCACAATGCTTGCCATTAAATTCTGAATGCACAGTTTAGCAGAGCAGGTGATGTCTGTTAATGCTGGGGATAGCAATTACTGTGGATGCAGTAGGCGATGACAGAAAGTACGCTTAGAAAATGAACGGGCAAGAAAAAAGGGTTGTCTTTCGACAGCCCCCCTTAGTATCTTTCTAAATTTTGTTATTATTTATTGTTATTTTTCCACGAGCTTTCACTCGAGGTAGGGATTTAAGCAGAAACTCGAGGGTGCAACAAGGGTATTTTGCTGTTTTTTTTGTTAAATTTAATAAGTTCAATTTTTTGAGACTTTCTCGCCCGCAGGTGCCGAGTTATGCGGGCCCTCTTTGGGAGGGTTTATTTCGAGGAATTCCCAATTTATTGCGTCTTTCCCACAGCGATTTTCGGCTGATTCCCAGCGTCTTTGCGATCATGGTTTCGGACATCTTGGACTGATTTTGTTGCACAAACTGGGTAAAGTATTGATCGAGGGATAGGTGCGTCTGGTCTGCGGTTGTCTGGGTGTTGGGAGTAGTTTTAATGGTATGATCCACGGATGCTTGGTCCTCTGCTTCAGAGTCCTGGGCTTTGGCGTGCCGGACCTGAGATATCACCCGATTGACAGTCGCTAGCAGTTCATTCTGGTCAAAGGGTTTGGAGATATAATCAGCGGCCCCAAGACGCATAGTATCCACCGCTGAGCGCAGGCTGGCATAGCTGGTCATAATCAAAACCGGCGCCGGATTTGCCAGGGCAATTAGTTCGCTGCCGGCACCGCCCGGAAGGCGCATATCGCTGATAATTAAATCGAACTTTTGCAGGTTAAGGGCTTCTCGGGCGGTTTTAACACTCACTGCCTGCGCGGTGTAATAGCCGTGATGTTCTAGTAATTTACACAGGGAAGTGCGGATGATCTCCTCATCTTCTACTACCAAGATTTTGACGCTGTGCGCAGTTTTCATTCTGTACTCTCGAGGCTGCCAATGGCTTTTGATTGATCTCTGGGAACGGCAAAGCTGAGTACCGCCAAGGTACCTACATCAGGTCCCTCGGTAGCACTTTCGATGCGAATCTCTGCACCTAGCTTCTCTGCTAGATTAAATACGATCCACAGGCCGAGACCAGCTCCTTCGCCGGGATCTTTGCTGCTGACAAAGGGTTCAAATAGGTGAGGTTTTAGCTGCTCTGGTATACCCTGTCCCCAATCCCTGACACTAACCTTTGCGCGCTGCTTATCAACCTCGGTCTCAATATGCACCAGATCACCCTCAGCGGAGGCATCTCTGGCGTTGCACAACAGGTTGACAAAAATTTGTACCAATTGGTGCTGGTCTGCCCAAACAGAGAAATCCCTCTCTATAGCACATTGGTAATTTACCTGAGTTTTCTCTCTGTCTAGTTTAAGAAGGGCAATCGCCTCCTCTACAGCGGCCTCAATACTAACCTTTGAGGCATTTGCCAGATCCATATCACCGCCTTTGGTGAAACTGATTAGCGACTTGATAATCCGATTAATTCGATCCGTTTGTGACAAGATTTGATCCGCATAATGATCCGTCTGTGGGGTTTTGAGCTCGCGTTTCAAATCTTGAATTAGGCAGGTGATTCCCGTTAATGGATTGCCTATCTCATGGGCTACCCCGGCTGCCAGACGACCTGCGGAGGCCAGTCTCTGATTATCGATGGATGTTTTGGTCAATAGCACGGCCTCAGTCTGCTCTTCAACCAGTAAAATAATTTCTTCAGTCAAATCCTCGCCTATCTTTTTGCTGAGTTTCCGGTTCATCGAGTCGGCTAGATTTGCGGATGTCGACTTCTGCAAGCTGTACCATCGGGTTTGCCCGTCTAGCTGAATCTCAATCAATTCCGAAAGGTCCTGGCTAGTTGTCAAAAATAGTAATAGTTGACTGCGCCATGGGTTGGGTAAATCAGTTATCAAACTGCCTACCGCCTCAGATTCAGGGATGCCGGTGTAACCTTGGAGGGTCTGATTCCATTTTAGGATTTCGCCTCTTTCATCCACCGACATAACACCTATGGGAAGGTTGTTGAGCATGTCCCGATGATGAATTCGCAGCCTGTTTAACTCACTGGCAACACCGGTCAATTGATCACCCTGAACCGCTAAAATCGACTCGGTTAGATAGATGTCGTCTGGGCCTTTGGAAAACGGCGATACAGATAGTTGTGATTGCCGCATGATTTTTGTGGCCGCGAGGATACCGTAGTTATAATTGAGGGAGCCATTGATCGTATCCCGCAGTTTCCTTAGAGACCCGGGTCTGGTTTCCTGGGTATTTAATGCCAGATCTTCCAGTGCTTCAGCAATATGCTTATCAGCGGTATCGCCGAGAGAAAATCTCAGGCTATCGCGTAATTCTGCCACAGTTTTTTGCGCTATTTCAGTGCGCGCCGGGAGATACAGGTTATCGGCCATACACAGCTTAGCATAGGCGCGCTGTTCGCTATCCATGGCTGCATAAATTGAAAATAATGCGCTGAGCACCACATTGATCAGCAGCGCCTCGATCGCCCAGATACCCCAATTTTGCATACCTATTTGGATGCTGCTATCGGTGAATGGAATGGCCAGTTGCCAGTCGCCAAACACCAGCGGTAGTGCGATGGTCGCTAACCAGATCCCCATACCTGCGGTTAGGCCGATAATAAAACCCCTGCGATTTGCTTCGGGGAGATAAATCACTGCCAGTATCCCGGGTGCCAGCTGTGCCAGTCCAGCGAATCCGGCCAAATAGTAATCGGTAATACTCTGGCCTTTACTAATTGCGCTCAACAATAGGCACAGCAGCATAAACACTATGGCAATAATAATTTTTTGCCGCCCTATCCAAAGGGATAGGTCCGGTTGAAGATTCAACGCCTTGCGCTCTAGTATAAAACTGTTGATGATTAGGGTGGATGCCATTGAAGCCAGAATGCAAACCATCGATAGGGCAATAAGCGCAATGCCGATACTGGCGAGGGTGGCAATCAGGGGATAGCCCAGGGCGTCTGGCAGCGCGAAAATATAGTTTTGCAGCGGTGAGTTCAACTGCTTAACTATCCCGCTCCAGAGCAGGGGGAATACGGGAAATGCTGCCAGTAGGACTATCAGTGGGAAGGCCCAGGCGGACATTTCAGTCTGCTTAAAGCTGATATTGTGCGCCATCAGAAAACTAAAGTTAATCGGGCTGGCAAAGCTGGCAGCCATAAAAACAATAAACAGGCTCATGGATGATTCAGTGCGCTGCACTACAAGTTGTTGACCGCTTTCAATCACCCATTGATTCATCTGGTTGAAGCTGCCAAAAACCGATTGAACCGCTGCCCAGGTACCGATAAATAGGGCGGGTAATAGCAGCAATCCAGCCATAGTTGTCAACCAGCTCAGATACGCCGTACCTGTTTTCTGGGCATAGAAGAGAATACAAATGACGATTACAGCGGTTAGCAAACTGGCCAATGGTGCTGCAATCGTTAGATCCACAAAGTGGCTTGCCAGGGATTTAACCGCCAAAAACTGAGCCAGAATAAGCGGTATGGATGCCAATATCAGGCTGCAACAGGCCAGAATAGCGACTGCTCTACCGCGGTATCTAAAGGTGAGAAAATCCACTGGGGTGGCAAACCTAACAAATTCACTGAGCCGCCTAATTGGATAAAAGATTAGTGGAGAGACCATAAAGACTAGGGTTGAGGCAACCAGTGCAGACACCAATCCCAAGCCATATCTTCCGGCCATCTCTGGAGAACCCATGGCCATCAGCACGCCGGTGCCGGAGAATAGCCCCATCACCAATATCAAATTTTGACTGACATCGGCAGTCCTCAGAGATAACCAGCGAACTAATAGATATCCCACAAGCAATATCGCGATCGTGGCGGCGATGGTATCAAGATTCATCGCGTACTCGTTGGCGATGAATTAGATAAGAGGCAAACACCAGCATTGCCCAGACCACAAAGGGTCTAAACCAGCTGCCATCCGGCTGTATCGACCAGCGGGTGGCAATTGGGAAAATCACTGCGCCCAGCAGGATTAGCGTTGCAACTAAACGAAAATTTGGCATGGTTAAGCGACCTTTAACAGCCACAATTATAAAACAGGGAGATTTACAGCTCCAGCGGTGCTGGAATTCCCTCAGCAACAGCGCGGACTGCCGATAGATCCCAATTCTCTATACCCCAGCGAAGGATCTGATCTGAACTGTCGGCTATCAGTTCAGAGTGAGGATTCTGTCCTAGCCATTTGAGAGCATGCCAAAGATTTTGACTTTCGCGACCCTTTGTCAGAGGCTTGGCAAAATGTTGCTTGCTGAGTTTTTGGCCCTCTGGGTTTATCGCCACTGGGATGTGCAGATATGTTGGTGACCTGAAGCCGAGACACTTTTGCAGCAGGATCTGTCTGGGCGTCGACGTCAGTAGATCGGCACCGCGCAGCACCTGAGTGATACCCTGATAATGATCATCTACCACTACAGCTAATTGATAGGAAATCAATCCATCGCGCCGGCACAGGATAAAGTCGCCAATATCGCGGCTAATATGCTGCTGGAAAAGACCCATAATTTGATCGTCGAAAGACACTGTATTCGCAGTGAATGTGTCAGGGGGCAGTGCTCTGTCTATCGCCAGTCTCAGGGCGCTGTCTTTTGCTGAAAGGTGCAAATTTGAGCACTTGCCATCGTAGACACCCCCAAGGCGGATAAGCCGTTGGCGGTTACACTGACAATGATAAACAAGCTGCCGCGCCTGGAGTTGTTGCACGATTTCGCGGTATTGATCCAGCCGGGCACTTTGATAGAAAACCTGATCATCCCAGTGCAGTTGGTGATCATCCAATTGATTCAGTATGCTGTCAGTGGCTCCTGGCACCTCTCTGGGTGGATCTATATCTTCAATTCTCAGAAGCCATTGTCCACCTTGGCTTTTGACCTGCAGGTAACTGGCCACAGCGGCCACCAGAGAGCCAAAGTGCAGGGGACCGGTTGGCGAAGGGGCGAAGCGGCCAGTCTCTAGGGCACTGGACACAGGAGATGTTTCCGACATGGAGTGGTGGGATTGAGAGCGGACTGCTGTCTAGCCGCCAGTGATTTGTCGCTCTTTAATCTCATCAAGGGTTTTGCAGTCCACACAGAGATCAGCGGTAGGGCGCGCCTCCAAGCGGCGAATACCCACTTCCACACCGCATTGATCACAGTAACCGTAATCGTCCTCATCCACACGAAGCAGGGTCTTATCGATTTTCTTGATCAGTTTGCGCTCGCGATCGCGGGTGCGCAGCTCTAAGCTAAATTCTTCCTCTTGTGTTGCGCGATCCGCAGGATCCGGAAAATTGGCGGCCTCATCTTTCATATGGCTTACAGTGCGGTCTACCTCTTCCATAAGTTCATTGCGCCAAGCATTGAGAATACGCTTAAAGTGCTCTCGTTGATTTTCATTCATATACTCTTCTTTAGCCTTTAGCTTGTAGGGCTCAAGACCATGGAGTGTTTTCGAATTAGTTCCTGCTGAGGTTTTAGCCTTGCCCTTAGCGGCCGGCTTCTTAGTTGCTGTTGCCATACACAAAATTCCAATAGTGAGTTAGCACTGAAAATCAAGACAGGAGTTTATAGAGACTTTAGCAGTATTTTTCAAGAGAAATTTATTGCTTAAATAGATTAATTTGCAAATACCCCTCAAGCTGTTAATCTAAAATTCCCACCAGCCATCTAAAAATTTTAGTCTATTTTTACCATTTGTATATTGAAAAGCTACTGCCAATGCAAATCACACCGCCTTTCTTACCTGCTGTTTTCGAAACTAGATACAAACGTTTTTTTGCTGACTTGAAAGATACTGATGGCAAGACTCTAACTGTCCACTGTCCCAACACCGGTTCAATGAAGAACTGTTTGGTTCCGGGTTCCGACTGTTGGTATTCGGTGTCAGATAACCCCAAGCGAAAATTGCCCGGCACCCTAGAATTAGTAACCACCAGCAGGGGTCAGCTGGCTGGTGTCAATACCTCACGCGCTAATCACCTAGTGCGTGAGGCTATTGAGTCCGGTCTAATAAAGTCGCTTCAGGGCTATAAGCAGATGCGCTCAGAAGTGCGCTACGGCAATGAAAAAAGCCGCATTGATTTGCTTTTGGAGGATCTCCAGCGCGGCCAGTGCTATATCGAGGTTAAAAATGTCACCCTGGAGGAGGCTGATGGCAGGGTGATGTTTCCGGATGCGGTGACCAGTCGGGGAGCTAAGCACCTGCGGGAGTTGATGGCAATGTTAGAGCAGGGTCATCGGGCGGTGCTGTTTTTCTGTGTTCAAATTGCCGATGCCAAATCCATGGAGATCGCTACAGAGATAGACCCTACCTACTCACAAACACTGTCTCGCGCGCTGGATTTAGGCCTCGAGGTAATGGCCTGGCGCGCCAAACTCAGCCCCGAGGAAATTACCCTAGACAGTGCAATTCCGTTTATTCAAGTTCGGCAAGCGCCTGAGCTCTCAAATTAACCAGGGCTGGCGGGAGTGGCTGGCCCGCGGTGATATAGTACTGGCCACTTTCACAGTGCAGAGTCACTGGGGTCAGTGAATCCCCATGACAGGGTCCAGCGATACAGTGACCAGTATCAATCTCAAACAGTGCGCCGTGGGAGGTGCATTGAATTAATGCGCCATCGCCATCGAGAAACTGGTTAGGCATCCAATTTAGCGGTATGCCTCGGTGGGGGCAGCTGTTCCAGTAGGCGTGGATCTGGTTATCCAAGCGAACGGCAAATAGTTGGCGCTGTTCAACTGACAGCTCAATGGTCTGGCACTCTTCGAGCTCTGTGAGGCTGCAGAGTGGCACATCGCTCTCTAGGATAGCGCTATCCACCGTACTTGAGGGCCTCAATTCTTTCCTCTAGGGGCGGGTGAGTTCTCAGTAATTTAGTTGCACTGCGTTTCCAGCCGCCAGAGATAGCAAAGGCGGTCATAGTATCTGGCATTTGACTGGGCACCTGTGCTTGAGTTTCGGCTCTCAACTTCTCAAGCGCGGCTAACATCGCGGTTCGCCCGGCCAACTGTGCACCGGCGGCATCGGCGCGGAATTCTCTGTAGCGCGAGAACCACATCACAATCATTGATGCCAGGATGCCTAAAATAATTTCTGCCACAATGGTTGCCACCCAGTAGCCCATACCGAGGCCGCGCTGATTTTTGAGCACCACGCGGTCGATAAAGAAACCGATCACCCGTGCGGCAAACATCACAAAGGTATTGACTATACCCTGCACCAGACTCAGGGTGATCATATCGCCGTTGGCAACATGGCCTATTTCATGGGCCAGAACCGCGCGTGCCTCGTCTTCGTTAAAACGCTCCAACAATCCGGAGCTGACCGCCACCAGGGCACTATTTCTGTTCCAGCCAGTGGCAAATGCATTGGATTCTTGGGCGGGGAAGATGCCTACCTCCGGCATGCCTATACCAGCTTTTTCAGCTAGGGCAGCCACAGTTTCCATCAGCCAGCGCTGCTGCGGATTGGCTGGCGACTGGATAATCTGAGTGCCGCTGGTGCGCTTGGCGATAAACTTTGACATCAACAGTGAGACAAATGACCCCAAAAATCCAAACACGGCGCAAAATACCAACAGTGAACCCAGATTTAGATCCATGCCATTATCTGCAAGAATGCTCTCAACTCCGAGAAGACGCAGTGAGATACTGGCGACAATAACAATGGCCAGGTTGGTCAGTAAGAACAGGCCAATTCTAAGCATAGATAAACTCCTTTATAAACTTACATTAATATTGAGGGTTGGAGTGAAAAAGTCAACCGCACCAGTTACCTGTAATGGATATTTTTTGCTTATCGAGTGCAGCATAGGTATAACAGCGGTTTAGATCATCCTGAGAATAATTAGTTTATTAATTAATGCGTATTGAAGGTATTATCACCGGCACCACAGAGACTCATTTGGTCTATCTAGATCAAAGTTTATACAGTGCGCCCTCAGTACAGGTTCACCAGTTGGTATTGGAGCCTCTGACTGAACTTCGCGAGGCCGCCAATCAGTTGGGGTATGGCCTCTGCCTGTGCAGCGGATTTCGCTCTTTTGAGCGGCAACTGCAGATATGGAATGGCAAGGCCTCCGGCCAGCGCCCAGTGGTGGATGCCTCGGGAAACCCGATTGATATTCAAGATCTCAGTCCCTGGGATCAGGTACAGGCCATTATGCGTTGGTCTGCGCTTCCCGGTGCATCCAGGCATCACTGGGGCACCGACTTTGATATTTATGATGTAACAGCCATGCCCGAGGGTTATCAGCTACAGTTGACCCCAGAGGAAACCCAGGGCCAAGGTCTTTTTGCACCGATGCACGCCTGGTTGGATACCCACCTTCCCACTACAGACTTCTATCGGCCCTATGCCATGGATAGGGGTGGTATAGCACCGGAGAGGTGGCATCTCAGCTATAGACCCCTGGCAGATCGGTACGCTGATTCTGTGGATCGATCACAGCTGGAGGCGCGTCTGCGGCAATCAAATTTGCTACTATTGGATGTGGTGATAGAGCATTGGGATGAAATATTGCAGCGCTACCTTCTGCTAAACTAGCACAATTTTAGTCTG
>JACLAD010005857.1_pt1 | contig 29132 bp, 34 predicted proteins | sample 8027901 | NCBI WGS metagenome assembly JACLAD01 (sample SAMN15725071, study PRJNA655200) | protist metagenome | isolation source: fluorescence activated cell sorting (FACS) single amplified genomes of... | place: Spain: Blaines Bay Microbial Observatory, Mediterranean Sea | collected 2016-07-05 | reverse complement strand
GCCTGACCCCACACAGCAATCACGCAGTGCTGGTGCAAACTGCGCTCGCTCAACAAAAGCACTTGTTCCTCGAAAAACCACTCTGCGTTACACCCGAAGAATTACAGTCCATTCGTCAAACAGCAGCCGAACAGGCCTGCCTTCCCCTGATTCTGGTAGGACACAACCGCCGCTTCTCTCCTCACACTCGCCAGCTTCAGCAATGGTTAAAGAATCGACAGTCTCCGGTAGTGGCTCAGCTACGTATCAACGCAGGCTTCGTCCCCGCGGATCACTGGGTGCATTCGGAAGATGAGGGACGCAGCCGAATTGTTGGGGAGATGTCGCATTTCATCGATCTGCTACAAGCGTTAACAGGATCCCTTGTGCAAAGAGTGATTGCAGAGCGTGTATCTGGTGATAACCAGGCGGTCATCAACAATGATAATATCGTGATCAGTCTGAAGTTTCGTGATGGTTCGGTTGGCAATCTGACGTATTCAGCATCTGGAGCCAAAGCCTATTCTCGTGAGCGGCTTGAAGTTTTCTGTGAAGGACAAACCCTGGTGCTCGAGGATTTTAGGGAGAGTGAGCGTCATGGGTCTGGAAAGACGGAGCGTTTCAAGACGACAGGACAAGAGATGGGCTATCGGGAAGAACTCGAGCACTTTGTCAACTGTGTAGCCGATAAGGAGGAGCCTCTGGTGGCTTTTGCCGAAGCACTATCGACAATGGAGACGATCTTTGCGATTGAGCAGTCCTTGGCAACAGGCAAACCTGTGGTCTGCGAACTCACATGAAAATCCTGCTCGTCACGGATTCCTACCCTCCTGAAATCCGTTCTGCTTCCCACCTGATGCTTGAACTGGCCGAGGAACTCCGCTCAAGAGGTCATCAAATCACGGTGATGACCACTTGGCCTGAATACAATCTGGATCAGGATTCCACTCCACGACAAATTTCTGAATTGGAAGATGAGGCCGGCATTCAGGTTCTACGAATCAAGACGTTGCCACACCACAACGTCAATTACCTCGTGCGTGGAATCGCCCAGTTGCTAATGCCGCTGCAGTTTATCTGGAAAGTTCTGCAACATCGTCTGCAAGCGGATGCTGTGATCGTGTACAGTCCACCCTTGCCTTTGGCGCTGGTTGGCGTGTGGTTGAGGTCGAAAGCAAAGTTTCTGCTCAACGTACAGGATCTGTTTCCCCAGAATGCAATTGACTTGGGGGTGTTGCGCAATCCTTGGCAGATTCGGTTTTTTCGCTGGTTGGAAGGCTACGTTTATCGTAAAGCAGACGTCATAACTGTGCACTCAGAAGGCAACAGAAGTTCTGTTCTGCAACACTACCCAGATTTTAGCAACAAGCTACGAATCCTGCACAACTGGGTCGATGTCGGCCATCACCAGTCTGCAACAGGGACTATTGATTTTCGTGCCAAGTGGGAGATCACACAACGCTATGTCGCAGTCTTTGCTGGAGTGATGGGGCCTTCACAATACCTAGAACGAGTGCTGGAGGTCGCGGAGCTTGTTCAGAAGCAGCAACCCGATCTGCTGTTTCTGCTGGTTGGTGATGGGGTTGAGAAATCAAGACTGGCACAGTTGGCAGCACAAAAAAATCTGAGTAATGTTCGCTTTGAAGGATTTATCGGGCGAGATGTCTACCCTGATTTGTTGAGGATCTGCAGCCTGGGCTTGGTTTGTCTGAGTCCACAAAATCAAACGCCTGTCGTCCCTGGAAAAATTCTTGGCTACATGGCAGCTGGTCTACCAGTTGTGGCTTTCCTCCAGTCCCAAAGTGATGGACACGGAATTGTTCAAGCAGCTGAATGTGGTGTCACTGCTGATTCCGCTGACTTGGATGCCTGTGTAGAGGCTTTCAAGAAAATGCTAAGGCAAGCTGAGCGATTTGAAGCAACCGGGGCTGCTGGACGTAACTATGCGATCCAACACTTTTCCAAGGAAGCCTGTGTTTATGCAATGGAACGGATGTTGACCAGTACTCAGGAGACTCTCTGATGAAAGTCCTGACGGTCTTTGGCACTCGGCCTGAAGCAATCAAGATGGCGCCCCTGGTTCACGCTCTGGCGGATCACTCCAATTTTGAATCATCGGTCTGTGTGACAGCTCAGCACCGGGAGATGCTGGATCAGGTTCTACAAATTTTTGAGATTCACCCAGACATCGATCTGGATCTGATGCGCCCAGGGCAGGATCTCTTCGATGTGACCAGTGGAGTCCTGCAGGGCATGAAGCAAGTGCTGCAGCGAGTCAAACCGGATGCTCTGCTGGTGCATGGGGACACCACGACTGCCTTGGCCACGGCGATCGCAGGTTTCTATAGTGGTATCGCTGTTGGGCATGTAGAAGCAGGCCTGCGCACATATGACCTGGAAGCACCTTATCCCGAGGAATTCAACCGTCAGGTTGTCAGCCGAGTAGCCAGCTGGCACTTTGCTCCGACCGAGCAGAGTCGCCAAAATTTGTTTGATGAAAAAGTATCTCCGGAAACCATCCATGTGACAGGGAACACTGTGATCGATTCCCTGTTCTGGGTTTTGAAGCGTCTGGATGAGGGCCCACAGCGCAAGAGCAAGATCGAATCATTTCTGAATAGACAATTGTCCTTTCCATGGCAAACGCAACGGTTCGTTCTGATCACCGGTCATCGACGTGAAAATTTTGGTCAGGGATTTCTTCAAATTTGTGAAGCCCTGCGCTCACTGGCCCACTCCTTCCCAAAAGTTCATTTCGTCTATCCTGTTCATCTGAATCCAGCGGTACAGAAGCCAGTCTTTGAGTTGCTGCAGGCGCTGCCCAATGTACACCTCTTGCCTCCACTGGAGTATGAGCCCTTTCTGCTCTTGCTCAAGCATGCCTATTTTGTTCTTACCGATAGCGGTGGAATTCAGGAAGAGGCCCCAAGCCTTGGCAAACCCGTACTGGTGATGCGTGATGTGACGGAGCGTCCGGAAGCGGTGGAGGCTGGCACAGTTCGATTGGTCGGTGCAGACTGTGGGCGAATTGTCGACAGTGTTTCGGAGCTAATTAGCATGCCGGAAAGCTATGCTCACATGGCGAAAGCTTACAATCCCTATGGAGATGGCCAAGCTTGCGCACGGATTTTGGAAGCTTTAATGAGAAAATAGGTTTTTCGATTATCTGCTGTGTAAAGTATATGAACTATTTTAAAAATTCGGGCAAAATGTAATTCACTCTCAATTTTTGACGGTTTTTCTACATGCCCATTACCCTTCTCAATAACCTAGCCTTTGCGCTTTTGGCTGCACTCCTGCTGACTACTCTCAGCTTGCTGGTGCTCTTGCGTCGTACCAAACAGAATGAGGCAAATAAGGGCTCCCCAAGATTGCGAGATCAACATCAGACTTCAATTCCTCGTTGGGGTGGTGTTGGGATCTTGATTGGCCTATTGAGCACTCTGCTACTTTCGATAGCGCTGCCTTTTGAACAGGTGTCCTCTTCCCTCTCTGGTTCCTATCTCTGGCTTTTGATCAGCGCTGCGTTTGCTTGTGGTCTTGGTTTTCTCGATGACCAGCAAAACCTAAGAGCCCGCTACAAACTGCTTGGGCAGCTCGTCCTTGGCATCTTCACAGCTACTGTCATTTTCCGACCAGACACTCTTCAACTGCCCTTGATTGGACTGGTTGACATTGGATGGTTTGGTGGTCCTTTGATGGTGCTGTGGGTGGTTGGGGTGATGAATGCAATCAATCTGGTGGATGGGCTGGATGGACTCGCTGGTGGGTTGAGTTTGGCCCTGGCCGGAGCGGATTTGTGTGCGCGTGCCATATGCACTGGGCTATTGGATTGGGAAGAGGCTTGTTGCCGTTGCCGCGATCACGGGCAAGCGCTTTGCGATTCGCGTGAAGATTTTTTGGGCGAATTCAGTTTACAATAGTGCTATCGAAAAAAACTGGGTTTGTACCGCCTGTGCCGATCGAGGCGGCGCTAGAGCAGACCGTGGATTGCTTTGTCGCTTCGCTCCTCGCAATGACGTGTTTTGATTTTGAAACTTCATCGCGAGCGACGCAGTCGCGTGGCGATCCAGCGCGAAGCGCATTCAATGTCCGACGCGGCAATCTGCTGCGCCGCAGGTGCACCTCAATTGCTGCTCTTTGGCTGTATCCCTTGAAAAATAGTCGATCCCTACCTAGATTGAGCTAAAACTAGCTAATTTGGGAGAAGTCAGATGAAAGTAAATATGCATGAAGCCAAGTCCCAGCTTTCAAAGCTTGGCGAGCTGGTGTGGAAAGGCGAGTAGATCATGATCGCCAAAGCGGGCAAGCCTTATTTGGACTTGGTGCCGCACAAGGAGGGCGCGAAGGAACGCGTTATGGGTTTGGCAAAAGGCAAAATCGTGATTCATGACGATTTTGATGCGGTGGATACCGAGATCGCCAAGCTGTTTGGAATGCGTGAATGAAGCGGCTTTTGCTCGATACGCACGTTGTGTTGTGGTGGCTTCAAGGCAGTGATCGCTTAAAAGACTCGGTTGTGGTTCTGTTGAAGGATGCAACGAACGAGGTGTTCGTGAGCGCGGCGAGCGTTTGGGAGATTGCGATTAAGCAAGGCTTGGGTAAGTTGGAAGCGCCAGATGATCTTCTGGATTTGATCGAACAGTCGGGGTTTGAGGCGCTTTCGATTTCTTCCTTTCATGCTGAGCAGGTAGGGCGTTTGCCTTTGGCGCACAAAGATCCGTTCGACCGTATGTTGATTGCGCAAGCCCAGGCCGAAGGCTTGATTCTTGTGACCCACAACGAGGCGATTCTTTACGTCCGGCGTTCGATGCCTTGATCCGATCGGCACGCCCTAGCTTGTTCATAGCCGCCTTTCGGGCGGTGGATTGCCACGGCTTCTGCGAAGTCTCGCAATGACGGGAAACTTGATTTCGCTGGAGTTCGGCGTAATCTTGGATATATTTATTACATATCCAAAAGTCAGGTGGGAGCTTTCATGAAAAGTGGCGCGGTATTTAAAAGCAACACCTCGCAGGCGATTCGCTTGCCCAAGGATGTTGCGCTACCCGAATCCGTTAAGCGGGTGGACATTATTCCGCTGGGGCGTGGTCGCTTGATTGTGCCGGCGGGTGAGGGCTGGGACAGCTGGTTCGATGAAGAGGGTGTGACCGATGATTTCATGGCCTCGCGCAAGCAACCGGCGGATCAAGAGCGTGACGCACTGTAGTGCTGAGGTACATGCTCGATACCAACATCGTGATTTACACGATGAAGAACAAGCCTGCTTCAGTGCGCTCGGCGTTTAAGAAGTACGACGGGCGCATGTGTATCTCCAGTATTACCTACATGGAACTGGTATACGGAGCCGAGCGTTCTGCAAATCCCGAGCGGAATTTGACGAGTCTGGAGGGTTTTATTGCGCGCATCGATGTGTTGCCTTTGGACGACTCGGCCGCCGTGCATGCGGGCCAGATTCGCGCAGAATTAGCAAATCTTGGGACGCCGATTGGTCCCTATGACCAATTGATTGCTGGTCATGCGCGCTCACAGGGTTTGGTTTTGGTCACAAACAACGAAAACGAGTTTTCGCGTGTGTCGGGGCTAAGGCTTGAGAATTGGGTTGTCCGCTGAACGTCATCGCGAGCGTCGCAGTCGCCTGGCGATCCAGCGCCGCAGGCGTATCAAAACGAACCGGCTTCGGCCGGTTGTTTGTTGCGGTTTTCAGGGTTTTTAGTACGATCAACAGTATTTCTAATAGCCCTCTGGAGAGTACGATGAGTCATCTTGCGGCAAATGATTTGAAGACGCGCGGCATTGCGGCGATTGAGACCGCCTTGCTGGACCATTCTGAGGCGATCGTGTCGGTGCGCGGTAAAGACCGCTATGTGGTGATGGATTTAGAGCAGTACCAATATTTGCGTGCGTGTGAGCTCGAGGCTTCTTTGGTTGAGGCACGGGCGGATCTTGCTGCGGGCCGAGTGATTAAGGAGTCGGTAGAGGCACATGTTGCTCGGCTGGACTCTTTGGCGTGAGTTTTACGCTGGTTTTTACTAACAGTTACAACCGCCGCGCGGCAAAGTGGTTAAACCGACATCCGGATCTTTGTGCAACCTATCTAAAAACGCTTCAGCTACTCGAGCTGAATCCATTTCATTCTTCCTTGCGTTTGCATGCGCTGCAAGGTCGGTTGCAAGGACTGCATTCCATTTCGATCAATCTTGCCTCTCGCATCACGATTGAGTTGCTGATTTCGGATCAAGAAATCATTTTATTGAATGTCGGCGATCATGACGCCGTTTATGGTGGGTGAGAGGTTGCTCCGTCGATTGATAACTGTCTGCGGCAGTGGATTGCCACTGTGGTCGATACTAGAGAATGTACGCCCTCTAACCACATTCATTTTGAAGTAAAATGACGAGGAACTATGCTCTATGAACAAGACCTGTTCGCATGGACTCAACAGCAAGTCAATCTACTGACTCACCAACGCTGGCATGAACTGGATGTGGAAAATCTCATTGATGAACTGGAGGGCATGGCGAGGCGTGATCGACGAGAAATGATAAATCGGCTCATTATTTTGATCGCTCATTTGCTAAAATGGGAATTCCAACCAGACCACCAAAGTGGTAGCTGGCGTGGTTCAATTCAAGAACAACGACTGCAACTGATTGGACTACTGGAGGATAGCCCGAGTCTTCACCAACAATTTATCGAAAGCCTCGAAAAAGCGTATCCTCAAGCCGTCAAATTGGCTTCTAAAGAGACCGAACTGCCAACAACAAAATTTCCAAACGAATGTCCCTATGAACTTGCGCAGTTATTAGATGAGGACTTTCTGCCAAGCACTGCATGAAAATAAAAAAAAATTCTAAAGAAATCAATGCCTCCCTTCTGAACAGTTACAAAACGGTAATTCTGAGACGGTTCGTAAGCTTTGTTCGTGCATCCTTCGAATTGTTTCGCAATGAGTTACAATCGCACAAATGATGGCATGGACGCGGATTTTGACACACCGAAGCTTAACTCAGCACAACTTAACACTTTGTTAAGCTGCATTCTTCGCCTCGAAGGCCTCAGGGCTGAGGTAGCCGATGGTGGGGATTGGTGTCTTTGTGTTGTGTGAGCTACTGAATATCTAAGTGACAACTCCGAGGCGGAGCAGTTACAAAAAATCTGAGCACGCATGTTGGTTTTTGATACCTTTGACTACGCCAGAAAGCTGCAAAAAGTTGGCTTCAGTGAAGAGCAAGCGGTCGTCTAGGTGGAGGCGCTTTGCACATTGCTGGAGCACGATCTGGCAACCAAGCCAGATATCGCCGAACTTCGCAAGGAAACGCAACAATCCATCGAAAGCTTGAGAAACGAGATCTGTATTTTGAGTCAGGAGCATTGGAGTGCTGGGTTTGCGAAGCAGATGGCAAGATGCGTTTTTTTCATGCCAGTGGAGAGTCAGAGCGATCCAAATTGGTCTCCCAGTTCCCAAAGCAGATCATAACCTGGCCGTTGAAACTGAATATGGACGCTGGTTTTCCCAACACTTCCCTGATAGCTTCCACAAATTCCTCAGGGGAGCCGTTTCGAGCGTAACATGTCTCCCGCTTTGATCACCCTCCTCAATAACCTAGCCTTTGCTTTTCTCGCAGCACTCCTGCTGACCACTCTCAGCTTGTTGGTGCTCTTGCGTCGTACCAAACAGAATGAGGCAAATAAGAGCTCCCCAAGATTGCGAGATCAACATCAAACTTCAATTCCTCGCTGGGGTGGTGTTGGGATCTTGATTGGCTTATTGACCACCTTGCTACTTTCGACAGCGCTGCCTTTTGAGCAGGTCTCCTCTCCCCTCTCTGGTTCCTATCTCTGGCTATTGATCAGCGCTGCGTTTGCTTGTGGTCTTGGTTTCCTCGATGATCAGCAGAACCTAAGAGCCCGCTACAAACTGCTTGGGCAGCTCGTCCTTGGCATCTTCACAGCCACCGTCATTTTCCGACCAGATACAATTCAGTTGCCCTTGATTGGGCTGGTTGAGATTGGTTGGTTCGGTGGTCCTTTAATGGTGCTGTGGGTGGTTGGGGTGATGAATGCGATCAATCTGGTGGATGGGCTGGATGGGCTCGCTGGGGGATTGAGTTTGGTCACGACTCTCTTGCTGGGGGCCTTGTGCTGGTGGGCTGGAAATTTTCAACTGGTGCTGTTCAGCTTGGCTCTGGCCGGGGCGATTTTCGGATTCTGGCTCTTTAACAAGCCTCCAGCCACACTGTTCATGGGGGATTCTGGCAGTATGCTGCTGGGCTATCTGTTGGCAGTCTTCTCGGTCAAAGTGATTGCTGTGACTGGTAATGGTTCAGTGTCCTTGGTGCCTGTTCTTTTGCTGGGTATCCCCTTGGTGGACACGGCCTTTGCTTTTTTACGACGCTACCTCAAGGGTATCCCTTTCTATGCTGCGGACAAGGATCACCTGCATCATCGTTGTCTGCAAAAGGGTCTGAGCGTCTGGCAAACCACTCTGCTGTTAAATGCCTTGGGTCTCTTTTTTGGATTGCTTGGCGTTGTTGCCCATCTCTATTCAGCAATCGCCTCCCCACTGATCATGGGCTTTGTGCTATTGGTCTACGGTCTGCTCTACTGGCTGGAATACGATGTGATAGTCCGGCCCTCGAATGCGATGCGTTCTCAACCACAGTTACGGAAACAACGGGACTTGGTGCGGGCGCTCTCTGAGAACGCTGAGATCTACTTTGCCAAGGATCGTAACACCACAGAACTGCAACACAGCTTCCGGTTCTGGGCAGAGTTGTTGGATCTTCGAGACTATGAACTCCTGCAGCAACAGCGCTTGCTTCATCGTCAGGGAATTGTCGTAGTCTCCGAAGGAGATCGGCTGCTGGAATTCTCCCAGGACTCTTTCCTCCTGCGTCTTCGTTTACGTCAGAAGGATCTGCAGCAAGACTCTGATCTCAAGGATGAGTACCTGCGAATGGTAGTCCCTCTCTTTCTGGAACAATACCAACGCCTCCACCAACCTGCTGAAGGCAAGTCTCTCCGCGTGATTTCAAGAACTCCCTGATCTAATACTGTCTCTAGTTGCACTCGCTTTCTACTCTCAAGTCTTTGCCCAATCCAGCTCTTCTGGCACACCCTCCGCACCCTCCAAGAATTCGTTCAGTTTCTTGAAAATGATCATTGATTTGTAATTCAAAACCTCCTGACGGTCACTGATTTGACTTCAAGCCAGTTTCCAAAAGAAAAGACTATCGATCTTTCACTATAAAAAATAAATGAAATCAATTCGCTGGGAAGTTGTCAGAGATTCCATACTTTTGCTTGGGATCCTGACTTTTTCACTTCCTCTGAAAACCCCTGCAATACAATCATTCTTAGAGTCGATCCTGCAGATTTCATTTCCCATCCAACTCAGTACTTACACCCTTTTCTTACCAATGTGGCTTGGCATCACCGTATTGATCCACCTGCTCAGGATTCCAGAAGTCTGGAATCAGCTTAAGATTCCTTTATTGCTGATGGCAATGCTATTTGTGTGGATGTGGCTGGGGGCTTTGTTCAGTGAGTGGCGGGGGCATAGCCTGAAGCATGCCGGACGTTATACGATTCACCTTTTAGTGTTTTTGACCTTTTTACTTCTAGTTAGATCTCAAAATTTTCGTTCCATGGCTGTGGTGTTACTCAGCTGGTTTTTAGTTGTCAGCGGATTGACCATGGCTGAACAATTGTTTGCTGATTGGCAGTTGCAATCTTGGTTTGCTTCCATTGGTCTGGGATTAGAACTTCATTCAAATGTCAGATCAGGTGGTTTAAGTTCGCTGTTTGAAAACCAAAATCCCTATGGAGTTATTTCTGTTGCTTTGTTGGGAATTTCTTTGTTTGTTGTAATACAAAAGCAGTGGTTTCTTGGAATTGCTGGGGCCTTAGCTTCTGTGTGGGGAATTGTACTCTCAGGCAGTCGAAATGCGATCCTGATTCTAATCATTTACGCTGTGTTGATACTGTTTGCGCAGTTTGGCAGGGCCACGAATCGGAAAAAGCACTCCTGGAAAATATTTGGTGGGATTGGTCTTTTTTTGATTGGTGTTTCACTCATCACTTTGAGCTTCAATCCGAAAGTGATGACGAAAAGTCAGCAAACTTGGGAAAAACTACAATTTGTTAGCGAGTTTTCACAACTAGAGAATATCGACCCCAGATTTGCGCTTTATAGAATGGCGATCGAGTATGGCATTCAGCATCCATCTTTTTTCGGGGTAGGAGTCAAATCGTTTGGTTATGCAGTTTCTGAAGGAGCCTCGGGTCCGATGGCTTCCGTATTTCAGAATGCAAACGAATCATGGAATGCACACAATGCCTTGCTGACAATCTGGGTTGAAATGGGATGGATTGGCCTCTTCCTAGCCCTGGGGTTTGTAGCCTCTTGGTTTTGGAAGTTTCGTAGGGCGTCTATGTGGCTCTTGGCTAGCGTTCTTACACTCTGCCTTGGACAAATCCTCGACTACTTCATCTGGCAGATAACTTTTATGACAGTACAAAGCCTGCTCTTTGTCTTGATGGCTGCATCATCAAACTATGGTGCGAGTAAGGATCAATGAGAACTGTTGCATTTCTCATAATATGAAAGCCGTATCAATCAACCGGCTGATCTTACTAAACGATTACGATCTTGCGGAATAAAGCCTCCTTGTCATCAGCAGATATTCCAACTTTTCTAGTCAAATTGACTTAAACCAACCTGATCGGCCCTGGATACTGAGCAACCACCGAATCCGTGGTCAAAAGCAACATACCTTCGAAAACCGCTTGAGCAACTAACATCCTATCGAAAGGGTCTTTGTGAATTGGTGGTAATTGGTCAAGTGCGAGACTATGTGAACTCTTGACAACCAGTTCTGTGTAGCCATTTTCAATCAGCCCACGATGCAACAAGTAAGAATCCACAATAAAGTCTGGTCGCCCCAGGCCACGGTTGATAGTAATTTCCCATAGGCTTAGCGTACTGAAATAGAGTTGATGTTCGGGTTGTTCCATTAATTTAGACGCAGCACTGGATAGACGTTCAGGCATTGAGGCAGCCCAGATCAGCAAGTGCGTATCCAGCAACAAATTCATTCGTCCAGCCCAAACTGAGCAAGAATCTCCTCTTGGCCCATTCGGTCAAAATCATCTGGGACGGTAAACTGCCCTGCCAAAAATCCCAGTCGCTTGATCTGCGCCGGTTCCGGAGCATCAATTGGGGTCACCCGGGCAATCGGCTTGCCTGCCTTGGCGATGATAAAAGGGCGACCCTCAGCAACTCCTTGAAGTAACCTTGATAAATTACATTTTGCCTGGTGAATATTTACGATCTCCATACCTTTTTTACAACTTAGTTTAATAAACTTAGTTTATTTTATCTAACATTAATGATCATCATTCAGAAATTCCAGGCAAATAATCATTTGGCCGTAATTTCCTCCCTCGTCGTCGCGAGCGCAGTGGTCAATTGCGAAACCTCAGCCCAATTGTCTTCGCAAGCGTGGCAAAAGATTACCGACCCTCCACTCCTCAGTCATCGTGAACGCAGCGAGGCGATCCATCAATCAGATTTTATGGACTACCCCTCAAGGGCCTGGACTGCCACGTCGGCATGGAGCCTCCTCGCAGTGACGGAAAAAAGAGTAGTGTCATCAGGAGCGCAGCGTGGCGATCCATTACTCATACTGACGATACCGTAAGAGTCTGGACTGCCACGTCGGCATGGAGCCTCCTCACAGTGACACATACTTCAATCATTGTCATCTAGAGTGGAGCGAGATATCTTGTCTTGATCGAGTTAGTCATCGTTGCCATGCAACTATGCCGAATCAGCATAATGAAATCGGCAGGCAATGATGACCAGATCAGCATCAGTTGCACGATATACCAAGCGATATGCGGCATCGATGCGCCTAGACCAGTATCCGGACAAATCACCACACAGTGGCTGTGGCTTACCGATACCTGCGAACGGATCACGTGCAGTAGCCGGAATCAGCGAATTCAAGCGCTTGAGTGTTTTCTTGTCCTGGGAATGCCAGTATAGGTAAGACTCCCATGCGTCTGGTGCAAAGCGAATGGCTCGCACGGTTAATCAACGGTAAGCAGTTGGTGATCTTGTGCCTGCCCTGCTTTATCTTGTTCAATTGCCTTGGCCAGAGCTGCGGCATTCGCGGGGTTACTGGTTAGATGCAGTGTTTCCGTGATGCTGTTGTAGTTATCTAGCGACATCACCACCGCATCTCCCTCTGCGTCACGGCGACTAATGATGGTTACATCGGCATCCTGAACGACCCCATCCAAAATCGACTTGAGCGCATTGCGCGCATGGGAGTAGGTAACTACTTTCATGATAGCCTCACTTGTTCAATAAATTGTTCAATTCTAGTCGGTACAAATAGGAAGTGTAAGGAAAAGAAGGATCAGCAGGATCTCGCAACCTTGCTCTTCAGCCAGGGAGATTTTGATACAACCCTGCCAACTTCTCGGCTACTAATGTCTGGTACTGCTGCCAGACGGAGACTTCTCAGGCATTACTGACGAGGTGCATACCGTCGCATTGTGGAAACTCACTTCAACTGGGCCCCCCAGGAGTCCCAGAACAAAGTTGAGACTTGCAAAATGGCTTCGTGACCAATCTTTGAGATAGAACTCCAAGCGGTACGGATGAAGGGCGATGGCCTGACTGAGGTAAGCTACTCAACGAGTGAGGGAGGAGAATCGCAAATGGTGGTCGGCACCTACAGGCTCGGAGAAGATCCGTTGTTTTCCCTTCCTAAACCTCGTTCTCCATTCTAGGCTAGCCAATTTTCGACCTGCAGGCTAGGCACCCTGGTGAATTCACGAACATTGTTGGTGACGAGGATCTGCCCATTTGCTCTTGCTTGGGCCGCAATCAAGAGATCGTTGGGTCCGATAGAATTGCCCGATGACTCCAGCAATTGCCGAAGTTTGGCATACTCACGATCTGTAGGCACGTCGAAAGGAACTACCAACATGGCAGCCAGAATGGTCTCCACTTGATTACTAAGTCGAGCAGAATTTCTTTTCGCCGCTCCAAATCGTAGTTCTGCAGCGACGATAATGGAGATACAGATTTCATTCTCTCCCACCACAGCAATCTTTTTGGCTACAACCCCTTGAGGGTGACGAACCAGATCAGAGAGAATGTTTGTATCTAGTGAATAGAGAGGTAAATTCATAAATCAGGGGAATCCAGAGGTATGAGTCCTTGATCAACATCTGGAAAATCATCCTCCAGTGTGGGCAGCTTTGCTAACGTAGCCAGTAAGCCCCGCTTTCCTATCGGTTCAATAATCAAACGATCCTCTTCACGATGCATGATTGCGACTTTTCCCTCCAACTCGAATTCACGTGGAATCCGAACCGCCTGATTGCGGCCATTACGAAATAATTTAACTTGACGCTCAGCAGGCATGAGTTGACTCCTAAAATAGATGACATATGTCAAAGCATATGCTCAGATTTGGACAGCGTCAATCAAAATTCAAGAGAACACCATATGGATTAGGTTTGCATCGCGTTTCGCTACTCCAACCGGATAGAGGATTTCCATCTCGAAACTCTCTGCAGCTTGGTACTTCATCGCCGCAGTCGAATCTTCATCGCCGTAAAACATCTTCTCATGATCTTTAGAAGCTCCTTTTAGTACGGAACCAACATTTTGTTTGGCTCTTGACAGAATTTTGGCTTGGAGCACCTTTGGAGATGTTTTTTGTATATCCAAAAAATTATAAGGAATTGCTGATGAAAAGTGTTGCTGTGTTCAAAAGCAGTACCTCTCAGGCAATCCGTCTACCGAAGGATGTAGCGCTGCCCGAATCAGTCAAGAGGGTGGACATCATTCCGGTTGGTCGTGGTCGTTTGATTGTCCCTGCTGGAGAGGGTTGGGATAGTTGGTTCCGGGAGGAAGGTGTAACTGACGATTTCATGGCCTCGCGAGAGCAACCGGTCGATCAAGAACGGGAAGTAATGTCATGCTTAAATACATGCTGGATACCAATATCGTGATTCACACGATGAAGAAAAAACCGGCATTGGTTCGTGCAGCGTTTAAAAAGCACGACGGTCGTATGGGTAACTCAAGCATCACCTCCATTACCGAGCCTTCACTCCTCCGTCATCGCGAGCTAAGCGTGGCGATCCATTCACCGACCCTGCGCTCCTCCGTCATCGCGAGCTAAGCGTGGCGATCCATCAATCAGATTTTATGGACTACCCCTCAAGGGTATGGACTGCCACGCCTGCTGTTAGCCTCCTCGCAGTGACGGAACATAAAAGATTGGCGTCATCGCGAGCGCAGCGTGGTGATCCCCTTACCGAACTACTGCTCTTCCGTCCTCGCGAGCGCAGCGTGGTGATGGCTCCGATCTTTGGGCTGCTCTCTCTGATCGGTCTGCGCTTGAGCATCCGTTGGCTGATCCGCATCCATTTGCTTGGAGTACCTCTGCTAGAACGTCGAGTTGTGGCTATTTATGGAGTTGGGGCCGCAGGAATTCAGCTTTATGAATCCCTTCAACACCAGCGCAATTATCAAGTAAGGATCTTTGTGGACGATGATCCAATTCTGCAGGGTCGTCAATTGCGGGGTCTGGCGGTTCACTCTCCGGCAGACCTTGCCAGGCTCTGTGAGAGCTTGGATCTACATTCCATCTTTCTGGCGCTTCCAAATGCTACTCATCAGCGTCGAAAAGAAATTCTTGAGCAATTGCGCCCCCTGCGAATTGGGGTGAAAGTTTTGCCGACAATGAACCAACTTCTTGATGGCAAGGGGTCCTACAAAGCTTTGCAGGACGTGCAGGCTGCTGATCTGCTAGGGCGTGACGAAATTGTTCCAGACTTGTCGCTGTTGGAAAAAGATATTCATGGAAAGACGATCTTAGTGACAGGTGCAGGTGGTTCGATCGGTAGTGAGTTATGCCGAGAAATTCTAAGGCAACATCCTAAAAAATTAATCTTATTAGAGCAACACGAGCACGCCCTTTATCAAATAGAGCGAGAGCTAAGACTGCAACTCATGGGAACGGAACTAGTTAATTATTTGTCTTCTGTTCTGGAAAAAACTCGAATTATTGAGTTGCTTCAGCAGCACCAGGTCGAGACAGTCTATCACGCAGCAGCCTACAAGCATGTTCCGCTGGTAGAGGTGAATCCATTGGAAGGTTTACGCAACAATGTCTTGGGAACCGAATCCTTGCTGGAAGCCTGTCAATCCCATTTACCCCAGTCTTTTGTTTTGGTATCGACCGACAAGGCCGTGCGTCCAACAAATGTGATGGGTTCCTCGAAAAGAATGGCGGAATTGCTGGTGAAAGATGCCTCCAGACGATGGCCAGAATGCCGCTGGACTATGGTTCGATTTGGGAATGTTTTGGATAGTAGCGGCTCAGTGATTCCTCTTTTCCGAGAGCAGTTGAATTCAGGGAAGCCTTTGACGGTCACACACCCAGAGGTCACACGTTATTTCATGAGTATTGGTGAAGCCGCGCGGCTGGTGATTCAGGCGGGCGCAATGGCTCAAGGAGGGGAAGTTTTTCTGTTGGACATGGGACATCCGGTGAAGATTGTAGAACTGGCGCGACAGATGATTGAGCTGAGTGGTTTTGTTCCTGATCGAGATGTTCCAATTCAATTTACCGGATTGCGTCCTGGTGAAAAACTTTATGAGGAGTTGCTGATTGAACCGGAGCAGGCTGAGGTGACTACCCATCCCAGAATTTTTCGCTCCCAAGAGCCTCTGCCAGAGACGATTACGATTCAGGCAGAGATCGGAGTGCTGAAGAAAGCAATCGCAGAGAACGATTTGGAAACTGCCTTGGGTGTGATGCGTAGACTTGTTCCCGAGTATGGGCCAGTAGAGCAGACACAATTGCTACAAGCAGGTCCTGTGCTTAGCCAATCAGTTTCTTCTAAACTGATGAACTAACTCTCTCATTCTGTCTTACTGAGTTTCAGATCTTTTCATTTAAATTCACGGGCAAGGATTTGGATAAAGTCCATGAATTTGCTCAATTCCCGCCAATACTTCCTCTGATAAATTGAGTTCACTGCTAGCGAGGTTCATCCTCAATTGCTCCATCGAAGTCGCCCCAATGATATTGCTGGTCAAAAAAGGTCTACTGTTGACATAAGCTAGCGCCATTTGGGCAGGATCCAGTTCATGGGCTTGAGCCAGATCCACATAGGATTGAATCGCATTTTCAGCATGAACGGTCTTGTAGCGTACAAAACGTGAGTAGAGTGTGAGACGAGCGTTCTCTGGTTGGTTCCCTTGAAGATACTTACCCGAGAGGGCACCAAACGCCAACGGTGAATAGGCCAATAATCCTACTTGTTCTCGATGGGCAACCTCCGCGAGTCCGATTTCAAAAGTGCGGTTTAGCAGGTTGTAGGGATTCTGAATGCTGACGACCCGTGGTAGATTTTGCGTTTCTGAAAAGTGCAGAAAGCGCATGGTTCCCCAGGGGGTTTCATTGGAGAGCCCAAAATGCCGAACTTTCCCAGTCTTTTGGATGGCTGCTAAAGCTTCCAAGGTTTCCAGGATGGGTGTGGAAACCTCCTCACTATCATGAAAGTAATTGAGTTGACCAAATTTATTGCTATTCCGATCTGGCCAATGCAACTGGTAGAGGTCAATGTAATCGGTCTGTAGTCTTTCGAGACTGCTATTGACAGCTTCCTCAATGATCGCTCGGTTCAAGCGGGTTTGGCCTTCACGAATGTGAGGGGCCTTGATCATTGGTCCGACCACCTTGGTAGCCAGAATCACTTTGGCTCTTTGTCCCCGCTGAGTGAACCAGTTACCAATGATTGTTTCAGTTCCGCCATAGGTAGTGGCACTGGGAGGCACCGGATAGAGCTCAGCCGTGTCAAAGAAATTCACTCCATAATCTAGAGCTGCATCCATCTGTTCGAAAGCTTCTTCCTGAGTATTTTGTTCAGCCCACGTCATGGTTCCGAGGCAGATTTGGCTTACTTGGAGGTCGGTTCGTCCCAACTGACGATATTGCATGTGGTATCTCTCTAAAATCTTGAAACGATATTCTGTTGCTCAGGGATGGCGGACAAACTTGCCAAAATCCGGTGGCCTTTTTTCAACATAGGCGTTTCGGCCTTCCTGGCCCTCTTCCGTTTGATAAAATAGCAAGGTCGCGGCACCCGCCAACTCTTGTAAGCCAGCCTGGCCATCACAATCTGCATTCATTGCGGCCTTCAGGCAACGCAGGGCAGTCGGGGAGTGCTGCAGCATCTGACGGCACCAGGCCACAGTCTCTTCCTCCAGTTGCTCAAGCGGTACCACTGTATTGACCAAACCCATCTCCAGCGCTTGCTGGGCATTGTATTGACGACAGAGAAACCAGATTTCCCGGGCCTTCTTCTGACCAACGATGCGAGCCAAGTAGCTGGAACCATAACCTCCATCAAAAGAACCGACTTTTGGTCCCGTCTGACCAAAGACCCCATTCTCAGCTGCAATCGTCAGATCACACATTAGGTGTAGCACATGACCACCACCGATGGCGTAACCCGCAACCATAGCCACAATGGGTTTAGGACAAGTTCGGATCTGGCGTTGAAAATCAAGGACATTGAGGCGTAAGTGTCCGGTATCCTGATCCTTATAGCCTGCATCTCCACGGATTTTCTGATCTCCACCGGAGCAAAAAGCGAGATCACCCTGTCCAGTCATGATGATCGTGCCGATGTTGATATCATCTCTGGCATCATCCAGTGCTTTCTGCATCTCACGAACGGTCAGAGGTGTGAAGGCGTTACGAACATGCGGGCGGTTGATGGTGATCTTGGCGATCCCCTCTTCTGATTTGTGGTAGAGAATTTCTTGAAAGGAGCCGGATGGAATCCAATAGTCTGGTGGTAAGCTCATGTGAACTGCAGGCCTTCGCGAAAGTAGAGGAGCTTGGTCGACGCTTGACGAACCAGTGAATAATTATCCAAAATAAATTATCGCCTTTCTTGTAACATCGCAAACGAAGGGTAATTCAGTAAGCAATGTAAAATAACTTTTTTCTTTACATATTCAAATTTCTGAATATATTGATTAAATAATTTTTAGTCAGTTGAAAGGACTACATGGCACTTCTCAGACAACTGCAACCGCTAATTTCCATCATGGCTCTTGGAATTGGCTTGGGGTTGATCAGCAACAGTTTTGGCGCAATACCCACGAATGGATCAGCATTGTTTGGCTTTGGTGCGACGATTCTAGCTGGAGCAACCATGGGATTGATTGGTGGAGGGGGTTCGATTCTAACGGTGCCAATTCTCGTTTATCTACTTGGAATTCCTCCAGTACTGGCAACCGGTTACTCCTTGTTTGTCGTTGGGTTGAGTGCCCTGGTTGGTTCTGTTAACTACTTCAAGTTGGGATTGGTCAATCTGAAGGCAGGAACAATCTTCGCGATTCCGGCCTTTGTGGGGGTCTTTCTGGCGAGGAAGTTCCTAGTGCCAGCACTGCCATTGGAGATCTTTTCAGTAGGCAGCCTGGTTGTCGGCAGAGATCTGATTGTGATGGGCGTTTTTGCGACTGTGATGATTCTGGCCTCGGTTTCAATGATCCGAGGAGGAAGTGAACCAGAAAAAGAAGGTGAACTTCAATTCAACTATCCCATGATTGCCCTCGAGGGTTTGATAGTGGGAGGGGTAACCGGGTTTGTTGGTGCTGGAGGTGGCTTTCTGATTATCCCTGCACTCGTCATGTTGGCCAAACTTCCGATGAAACAGGCAGTGGGTACATCGTTGATGATCATTGCAGTAAAGTCCTTGTTTGGATTTCTCGGAGATCTTGGGAATCAAAGCATTGATTGGGGTTTTCTGGCTCTGTTCTGCCTACTTTCCATCATTGGGATTTACATTGGAACTTACCTCAGTCGTTTTGTCTCCAGCGCCAAACTGAAACCTGGATTCGGTTGGTTCGTTTTGATCATGGGGCTCTTCATCTTGGCGAAAGAAACTATTCTTTAGTGATGGGCAATCAATCAACTAAATCGTGTAAATCTCTGAGTGAAAAAAGATCATGAAAACATCGAGAATTCTGGATGCTGATCTCGAAATGGACTTACGAAGTCTATTCGTGGATCAACAGGACAATATGAACAAAGCCACAGAGTGTCTGCGAGTTTTGTCACACCCAGCACGGCTCAAAATCCTCTGCATTCTGCAGCAGGGTGAGCACAATGTGCAGGAAATGGAATATTTCACAGGTTTGAAGCAGGCGACGCTTTCACAGCATCTTTCTTTGTTAAAACTGCACAACGTGTTGAATCAAAGAAGAGAAGGGAACTATTCCTACTATCGAATTGCGGATGAACGGTTCCAAAGGTTGTTCGAAATGCTCAAAAGCATTTTCTGCCAAGTTTGAGAACCTTAACTTTTAATCGATTCACTAGTTAAAGGAGACTGAGATGGGAACAATCGGTTTTCGTCAATTGTTTGACTACGATACCTGGACCTACACCTACCTACTGTGGGACCAGGACACGAAAGAGGCAGTCATCATTGATCCTGTTCGAGAGCAGTACTTGCGTGATTTGGAAGCTGTGACTGATCTGCAACTTAAGCTCCTCTACGCGATCGATACTCATGTTCATGCGGATCATGTAACAGCTTTGGGGATGTTTAGAGATTCAATGGGAGCTCAGACAGCTGTTGGGAAGCCAGCAGGGGTTGGATGTGCAGATATTCTTTTGGAAGATGGACAAGAGCTTCACTTTGGCCAGCATACCTTAAAGGCGCTTGCGACTCCGGGACATACAGATGCCTGCACCAGTTACCAAGTTGAGAACATGGTGTTCACTGGAGACGCTATCTTGATTCGTGGATGTGGCCGGACGGATTTTCAACAAGGAAGTTCAGAGAATCTCTATCGGAGCATTCACGAAAAGATCTTCTCAATGCCGGATGAAACCTTGATTTATCCAGGACATGATTACCGGGGACGCTTGGTCACATCTGTTGGTGAAGAAAAACGCCTGAATCCAAGATTGAAAACAGATAACTCTTTCGAAGACTTCAATAGAATTATGAACAATCTAAATCTGCCATATCCGAAACGGATCGATGAATCATTGCCAGCCAACCTTGATTGTGGTGTGACCGAAGAGCAAGGCAGTGAAACTGTTTGTACGATGGAAGAGATCAAGCATCTCAGTGAGGATCCCTCTGAGGATGTTTTGCTAGTTGATGTTCGTACTCCCCAGGAATACAGCAACGGGCACGTCCAAGGTAGCATTAACATCCCACTGGGTGATGAGGCGCAATACCTCGATAAATTTAAAACCTATGAAAAAGTTTATCTCTTCTGTCGCTCCGGCAGGCGCGCACGCTACGCAACCAGTTCCCTCAAAAACAAAGGTTTGGAAAACATTATCTGTGTACCCACAACCGGGATGTTGCATTGGGATCAGGCTGGTTATCCAGTGAATTGAAAGGAGCTTTGGAGTCTTTGACCAACTGTCATCAGGTGTTCAATGTCTCTGGCTTTGGTTCAAATACTTTTCATTAACTACTAGGATCATTATGCAAATTCAGGATTTTTCGATCTGGGAGCCTCTGCTGGGAGGTGTCCTGATCGGCCTATCTTCTGCGGCCTTGATGTATTTCAACGGAAAAATTGCAGGGATCTCTGGTATCTTTCGTGGTCTTCTGGTCCCCCAATCAGGGGCTATCGCATGGCGAGCAATGTTCATTGGAGGGATGGTTTTGGCGGGCCTGGTGATGGTGCTGGTTTCACCACAGTTGTTTGTGGATACCGCTGAGCGGGGCATGGTCACTACCTTGTTGGCGGGTCTTCTCGTTGGTATTGGGGTACGAATTGGGAGTGGTTGCACCAGTGGACATGGTATTTGTGGAATCGGTAGACTCTCTTTGCGTTCGATAGCCTCGGTCGGAGTATTCATGGCTGCTGGAATCGGAATGGTTTGGATCACCAATCATCTGTTAGGAGGCGTATTATGATTGAGGTTCTGCGAAGTCGTGAAAACTTAATAAGCCTTGCAGTAGGCTTCGTTTTTGGAATTGGACTAGCGATCAGTGGGATGACCCAACCTGGTAAAGTGATTGGTTTCCTAGATTTTACTGGAAACTGGGACCCTAGCCTAATTTTTGTGATGAGTGGGGGGACGGGTGTGTATATGCTGCTCTACCGACTGATCATAAAGAATGAACAACCCCGATTTACGAGTTCCTTTCAGCTCCCAACGTCTAAGGTGATTGATCGACCGTTGGTAGTTGGGGCGGTGATTTTTGGTTTGGGCTGGGGATTGGGTGGTTTCTGTCCTGGGCCTGGGTTGACCTCCATATTTTCAGGCAATATTAACCCAATTCTTTTCGTGATTGGGATGTCAGCGGGAATGTTGGCTGCACCAAATGTGGAAGGTCTACTGATTCCACGACAGATCGAGCCTCAAGGCTGAACTACTATCAGGTGAGTTGAGTAACTCTTGCCAACTCACCTGATACATTAGTAATAGAACGCGCTAGAGAAGGCCGGCCGGTACTGTCGCGTAACTTCGCTGTCTTCACCAAGAAATTTAAACACTGCCACACATGCCTTGCGGGCGACTTCACGGTATTCCCGTTCTGTCTTCAGAGCATCAATCCAATGCTTGAGAGCGTGATCAAAGCGCCCTCGTCTCAATTCATTGATCCCCTCTTTCATGAGAACTTCATGTGGACTAGCTGGCAGGTTTTGCAGAAACTTGTCATCCAACATCTCCACCAGCAGCCGAAGAGCCTCCGCAACATCAAAGAATTTAGAATCGGGTCCGATAGACTCAATCAACGCCACTGCTTGCTTCTGCAGATCCTCATCTTGAGAAACCAAGTAAATTCGAGCAAGTAGAGTTCTGGCTTCATCATGATCAGGTTCTTCATTCAATAGCCGTTTTAGAGCGAGCAGGGCCTGATCCACTTCTCCTACTTCCAGTGCTTCTTTGGCAAATTCCAGCAGTTGGTTGTTACTGCTATTCCCCGGCAGCGTTTGCTCCAACCACTGACGAATGGATGCTTCTGGCAGTGCACCTGTGAATTCATTGACTACTTCTCCGTCAATGAAGAGTTTCACAGCGGGAATACTACGAATTTGAAAATACATCGCGATTTCCTGATGTATCTCCGTGTTGACCTTGACCAGAGACCATTTCCCATGATTTTCTGCGGCCAATCGTTCTAGGATAGGGCCCAAAGTGCGGCAGGGACCACACCACTCCGCCCAAAAATCTACAAGAACGGGTTGCTGGAAACTTTTTTCCAGCACATCTTGCTGAAAATCTTCAACTTCATAGCTCATTAGATCTTTCCTTCCCAAAGATTGATAGTTCACGAAGCAATTTGGTAATTCCATCCAAGTGTCAATGGCACTCCACTCGCAGTCAGAGTCGCAGGGCAACTCCTGATCAATTCAATCAGACTACAGAAACTAAGTTTTTAGTGGTTCGTTGCCCTTTCAGCAGTTAGTTGTCCATTTGGAAGTCAGTTTGCTGAATTATTGCTTGTTGATTATTTGATCTTGTGACGAGAACGCAGAAAAGAAAAGTTCCAGAATTGACCTGATTGGTTGAGGAGATAATCAATGAGTACTGTCAATACGATGAACTTGAAAAAAATCAGGCGGACACATTTCCAAAATTCTCCTGATTTACTATTATAAATCCTCGTGAATCAAGAACACCTTTACCCAATTTGCCTACCAACCAGCATAGCTTGATTTCAATCCAGAGATGTGGAAGCAGGGAGTTGGGTCAGTCCAGATAGACCTTCAGTTTCATTGGATGTGTACATGAATATTCTGGATCAATTGCGAAAGTCTGTGACCACGGATAGTGAGTCAGAGGCTCTTGCCCTGCTGGAGCGGGGAAAGCAGTTGCTCGATAGTCATTTTTATGACCGGTCCATGATCGAGTTCAGCAAAGCAATGCAGATTCATCGAGAGTTGGCCTCCAAAACTGTGGCTGATATCTATCGTGATATGCAGGGCAGTGGTGATTTGTCCGCCTTGATTTCGGTTGGTAGTAGCCTGTTGTCAATGAACCCTGACAACGTTGATTTGGCAAACGCTATTGGGAATCTCTGCAGAAAAAATGGGGACTGGAACCAAGCGATCAGCCTCTATGAACACTGCCTTCGCTTGAAGCCAAAGCATAACTATGCCACCTACAATCTCCCTGCGACCATTGCACGTCTGGAATTAGCTGACAGCGTGGCAGTACAGGCCATCCGCGAATATGAGCAGCGCACTTCCTTTTATCTGCCAGACTATCAGAATGACCTTCCTGAATTGTGGGAACTACATCGTGACATGTTGGATGCTGAGGAGGAGGATTTTGAGGAGGACGATTCCTTTGAATTAGATGATGTCACAGAAGAAGAATTTGATGAGAGTGTTGAGCCGGATGAGGTTAACTGGCAAAGCCTTTTTGATTATATCCTAAATGATACCAAGGAAGACCTCTCACTGCGGGAGAAACTGCTGCTGACATTGGGATTTTGTTGTCTTGATCGGAAAATTGCTGACGTTGCCCGGAAGTGCTTCGATCAACTATCTGGAGAAAACTCAAAGGATCTGAACTTAAGCTGTTTCTGGATTCTATCTCTTTCATTAACAGGGAAACGTCAGGATGTCATCGATAAACTAGTGCAACTGCTGGGTAAATACCCGAATCATCGCTATGCTAACGCTAACCTTGGGCTGTTGTATCAACAAGCTGAGAGGGTGATGCCGGCTCGTCGACATTTCTTCATAACCCACAAGCTTTTGCAGCGATCTCAGGGTTATTTTGATCTGGAAGAATGCTTTCAAAGGGGCGAAGAATATTTTGAAAGGCAGAACTTCAAGCGGGCCCTTGAAATCTACCAGCCTTTGATTCCCGAAATTGAATCGGTTGAACTGCTCAACCGGATCGGACACCTGCTGCTGCAGAAAAACAATTTGGATGATGCCTATAAGGTGTTTCAACGAGCCTTGCGCAAGGACAGAAGCAATAAAGCGGCTCGGCAGGAGTTGAAGGCAGTGCGGGAAGCTTATTTGGAGATGGCAGAAACTGACTTGAAGAAGCCTGATTTAAAAGCGGCAGTCTATAAGCTGGAGCAGGCAATTGCGATCCTGCCAACCATTAAAGTGCTCAAGCAACTGTTCATCGTTTATGGAGATCTGGAAGACTGGAAGCCACAACGAGAAATTAAAAAGAAGATCCGTGAAATGGAGGAGGCCGAGTTGGAGCGTCAACAACAACAGCTTCTGGAAAAAGCGGTGCAGGCGGAAGTGAGCAAGGACTACAAATCAGCAATGACTTCCTATGAACAGGCCCTCCGAGTCCTTCCTAAGCGGGGAATTTTTCTCAGGATGGTCAGCCTCTGTGAAAAGAATAATAAAGAAGAGATGGTGCCCCGGTTGACAAGTTGGTTTAATCAGCTTGAGGAAGACTACCAACGACAGGAATTAGAGTCACTTACCAAAGAAGAGATGGCGCTAGCTGACGAACCATCACCTGAGCCCGAAAAGGTCCGGCGAAAAAAGCGAAAACGACGTAAAGCCAAACCGGTTGAATGAGACGAGGTTCTAGTTCGCAGGTTACCGAAAGCCTAGATTCTCTGGTAGATATTGTCTCCAACAGCGTTGGGATCCTGATCATCCTGGCAGTTTTTATGGCGTTGTTAAGTGTGGTGGAGAGTCCCATAGATGAGCCGGTCTCGCCTGAAGAAACGAATGACTTGTTAACGATAGAAAAGAAGCGGATACCATGGTCACATTCCTCACAGAAAAGTAGTTTACTTTTTGTATTGCAGGATAATCGGCTGCTCTATCTGGATCGGGTTGCAGCATATCGTTCGTTTCAGAGCGAGCTGGACGGTGAGCCAGAACTCCCTCTCAAGGCAGATCTAAACGGCTACCGTGTTGAGTTGACAGCTCAATCAAGTCAGAATCATTGTCTGCAATTCTTTCCAGAGTCTGGTGCTGGACAGTGGTGGGGGGAGGTTAGTCGCGCTGACGGCTGGCTCACAAACCTGCTTGCTGAGAAGTCTCCGAGTGAAGTTTATTTGTTTTTCTGGTCCGACGGGGCCAGTTTTGAACTGATGCGAGAAATTCGAGAGTGGACCTGGGATCAGCGCTATGAAGTAGGATGGAAACCGATTACAGAACGCTCGGGCTTGCGTTTCTGTACAGGTCTGGGACGATCCCTAAGTTTCCGTCCACAATGAGGCTAGTGAAGATAGTTACTCGATTAAAGTGAGAATAAGGAGGACCGTTGTTGTCCGAAGTGTCTGAATCGGTAGCAGAAAATTTGAGTGGACGTGCTTTTGCGGTGCAAGAATCTGCAGATGAGTGCTCCCAGTTAGTGATGGATCTGAAACAACAGATCCGCGACTATGTACGCCGACGTGGGACTGAACTGGAGCAAAATCTCCTTGAAAAAGCCTTCGATGATATTGAAGCCTACCATGCCAACCAGGTTCGCAGATCAGGCCAACCGGTTATTGTTCATCCGCTGAGAGTAGCCTTATCCATATGCAACATGGGCCTTGATGCTCCTACTGTTGTGGCCTCCCTTCTTCATGACGCTATCGAAGATACATCGATCACCTGGGATTACCTTTCTACAAATTATGGAGAATGGTACGCAGATATTGTTGATGGGCTAACGAAGATCAAGTACACCACAGATTCTGGTAAAAAAGGAGCAGACCTCGAAGCGACCTATCAGAAGATGCTTGCCGCAATGGTCCGGGATGTTCGTTCATTGTTTATCAAGCTCTTTGATCGCCTTGATAACATGAAGGACATGGACGCGATGCCTCGGCACAAGCAGCGCAGCATTAGCCGTGAGACCTTGAATGTCTATGTGCCCATGGCTCGTCGTTTTGGCCTTGAAGAAATTAGCCAGGAACACACTGAACTCTGTTTCCGATACCTCTACCCCAAACGTTATGAGAGGACTCTTGCACACTTACAGCGACTGAGAGAACAGCAAGCACCGTCTATCCAAGCAATGCATCGTCAAATTGAGGAAATTCTGCAGCGATGTGGTTTGGAAAATACAAGGATAGAGGAAATCTGGACACATCCGGCCTCTTACATCCACAGTTCTGAAGAAGCAGAAACTGTTTTGGAAGGCTACCGTTTGGTGGTTCAGGAGCCGTTGGAAAGCTATCAAGTCCTGGGGGCCCTGCATACTCAACGTAACGCTGTCCCCCTGAAAATTCGGGATTTCATTAGTAATCCTCTTTGGAACGGTCATCAAGGACTGCACACCCAAGTGATTTTTGATGGTGAGCCCATTTCCTTTGAAATTGTTTCAAAGCAGATGAGCCAACTGAACGAATATGGAATCATGGCGCACTGGAAGGGTTCGGTAAGTGAACTCTCCAACTACTATCGAACCTGCCTGGAGCAACTAGATCTGTTTAGTGGAAACAAGGAACTACGGATGGCGGAAGTGATGGGCTACCTGCAGTCAGAACAGATCCAGGTGTTCACTCCAAAAGGAGATATGGTAACCTTGCCTTCAGGAGCAACGGTTTTGGATTTTGCCTTTCAGATTCATACCGATTTAGGAACCTATTGTGTGGGTGCATTGGTGAATGCTCCACGTTCCCAAAGTGCTGACCAGAGTAGCCGAAATTGGGTTTCACGTGACCGTAAACTGGAACACGGTGAATCAGTGCGAATCCTGGCTCGTCCAGATCAGTATCCAGATCGAACCTGGTTGGAACAATCCATCACCGCGAGAAGCCACCTGAACATTCGCCGTAGCCTGAGACAGCAAAATTCACGAAAAGCCCAAGAAGTGGGACGTGATTTTTTGGTTAGTGAGTTGTTCCATTTTCAGCAAAATGTTGATCAATGGTTCCAACAAGAAAATGTTCAGGGAGCTCTGGCGAAGGAGCGCTTGACCAAGGAGCGTTTCCTAGAAGAATTGGGATTGCAGCGAAGAGAATTGAAAAATTTCCTAAAGACCTATCAACTTTTGCCAAATCAGGCTTTGCATGGCATTGCCCGCCTCAGAGCTTGGTTTCAAACTAAAGAAGCACCTGTCTTTAAGGTCGAAAATGACAATGACAGCATTGTCCATCTGAGCTCATGCTGTCATCCAATTCCAGGTGACCGCGCTCTGGGTATTCCGAATGATCAGAAAGAAATGGAGATTCACCGTGACAACTGTACTAAGATTCCAGCCCGCAAAGGACTTCCCCCAGTTCAAATCAACTGGGCTTTGCCAGAATCTCGTCTGAAGGGCTATAAACTGAATCTATTGACCATCGATGATCGAGGCATTTTGTTTCAAATCACGAAAGTAATCAAAGACGCAGGGGTAGCAATTCTGGACTCGAGAAGTTTTCAGAAAAATGAACGGGAAGCCATGATTGAACTAAGCTTGGAGCCAATGTCTTGGCGCACTTTTCATAAAATTGTGGAGAGATTGCGTCCAATGAAATTTGTCAAGCAGGTCTGGTGATGGAAGCAGGTCACCCACTGGTTGGGTTGACGGGTGGAATTGCTTGCGGAAAAAGTGCAGTTGCCGCGTATCTTCGTGAAAAAGGCTATCCGGTCATTAATGCAGATCGAGTTGGCCATATAGTCCTTACCCCAGGCCAAACGGCTTATGACCAGATTTTGGAAACTTTTGGCAAAGGGATCCTGACTAAGAACAAGGAGATCAATCGGAAGGCTCTTGGCAACATAATTTTCAATGATACAAAAGCCCGAGAGCAACTGAACCAGATCACTCATCCACCGATTGCCCAATTGATGGAAGAACGTCTGCTCGATTTGACTAGTTTTTTGGATTCGGGAAAACCTGTTTTTTTGGAAGCAGCTCTGTTGATCGAATCTCAGTGGAGATCACGTTGTGATCAAATCTGGGTAGTGACTGCTCCAAAAGATCAAATCCTTCAACGTCTGCAACTCCGGAACTGTTTAACTGCTGAGCAGGCCCAGTCCAGAATTGATTCGCAACTACGTCAGGAGGAACGATTGCCTTATGCGGACGTAGTTCTGGAAAATCAAGGTTTGCTTGCTGATTTGTTGAAACAAGTAGATCTCGTCTTGGCCCAACTCGAAGTCACGGAAAACTGATGAAAACTTCACTCCATCTGATACTTGACTGTCGAAAACCACACATGCGGTTTTTTTGGCGTAGACATGGTTTGAGAATTATGGAACGTCTGACTCCAGCCGGGCTTTCTTTCTTGACTCCTCACATGATGCTCGAGCAGGAACTACGTAAGGCACTGCATGCGGGCAGTAATCGCTTGGTTATCATTGGTAGCCCAGAGCTTTTGTCACAAACCTTTCATCTATTGATGAAGGAGTTTGAGAGTGGGCAGCCTCCCTGCGAGATTGGGTTTTGGCAGGTCACGAAGAAAGAGGCATGGTTCTCTATGTTGCAAACATCTGAGACTTTCAGCCCCCTCTTGCATACCTTCCGAAATGGGCATGCAGTCCCGGTCAACGTTATCAAAGCTCGATATACGGACCAGAACTCACAACTCGAGACAGCGTACTTTTGGAACGAAATAATAGTCCAGGCAAGTGGTCAACCTTCTAGCTCGATTGTCACCATCGGGGAAGAGGAGTGGACGCATCAGGACAAGGTGCGTTTTAGATTAGCTTTACACAAAGAACCTCTACATTCTTGGCGGATCAATCACAGTCATTTGCTCAAGGCAAATGATCTTCAGGTTTATACAGCTAAATTGTCATTTCCTACAGACGGAGTAGCCAAATTACAGCATGTGCCGCCGAGTGAAAATTGGCTTGGTAAGGGAGAGTTTGTCCAATTACACGGCAATTATTTGCAAATGTCTTCACCATATGGTGGTTGGACGGCTGAGACTCAACAACTGCAGGTGGAGGTACTGCCTCGCAGTCTGTATCTGTTGATCCCTATGATTCCTGCAAGAACGGCTGAGCGTTCACGAGCAAACCTACTTGCGTTCAAACCCAGGTCATTGGTGATTGCGAGTCGTCAACGATCACCACAGAATGCTGTGAAAAGTTCTGGAAAATCAATGGATAACCTTTTTCGTGATGATAAAAATAAGTGAAAGAATCCGTGCTGCGATACCATCCCAGACTACCCGAACTAGGAAAAATTGACGTACCCCGCTCT
>JACLAD010016945.1_pt1 | contig 29137 bp, 26 predicted proteins | sample 8027901 | NCBI WGS metagenome assembly JACLAD01 (sample SAMN15725071, study PRJNA655200) | protist metagenome | isolation source: fluorescence activated cell sorting (FACS) single amplified genomes of... | place: Spain: Blaines Bay Microbial Observatory, Mediterranean Sea | collected 2016-07-05 | reverse complement strand
GTCAACAACGGACGTTTTGAAACCTGCCCGATTTCAGGAACAGTACCGGTTGGGGAAGACGCGATGGAGACGGCAGAGCGGATCAAAAACCTGATCGGTTCTGCCAAGGAAGAATCCGAACTCACGATGTGCACAGACGTTGACCGCAACGACATGTCTCGGATTTGTGTGCCAGGCAGTGTGAAGCTGCTAGGACGACGGCTGATTGAGAAATACTCACGCCTGATTCACACCGTTGATCATGTGGAGGGCCAACTCGCTGAGAGTTTCGATGCGATTGATGCGATCCTGACCCATATGTGGGCTTGTACCGTGACCGGTTCACCCAAGCCAATCGCCATGCAGACGATTGAGAATCTCGAGAATTCCCCGCGGCGCTGGTACAGCGGTTGTGTGGGCTTCCTCTGGTTCAACGGTTACGCCAGCACCGGAATGACACTTCGCACCATTCACCTGCAAGATGGGGTGGCAACGATTCGGGCTGGAGCAACGCTGCTCTTCCATTCTGACCCGAAGGCTGAAGAGCAGGAAACCCGAACCAAGGCGTCAGCCTTTCTGGATGCAACTCTTGGCCGCAGCAAGGCACAGATCAGCGACATCATTGAACCAGTGAACGGGCAAGGCAAGACCGTGCTCTTCGTGGACCATCACGACAGCTTCGTCCATACACTCGCAGGCTATGTACGGCAGACTGGTGCTCGGGTGATTACGCTCCGAGCTGGGTTCCCGTATGAAATGATCGATCAGTTCCAACCAGACCTGCTCTTCCTCTCGCCAGGCCCCAAGACACCTCAAGATCAACAGGTTCCTCAACTGGTTGGAGAGGCGGTACGACGCCAACTGCCTGTCTTTGGAGTTTGCCTGGGCCATCAAGGCATCGCTGAGTACTTTGGAGGACGGCTGTTGACCTTTGCCGAACCTTGTCACGGTCAACCTTCGGAAGTTTATCATGAAGGGACAGGTCTGTTCGCTGGACTTCCTCAACCTTTCCGAGCCGGACGCTACCACAGTCTCTACGTTGATCCAGAACAACTGCCTGCTGAATTGGAAGTCACCGCTCGGACAGATTCAGGAGTGATCATGGGACTGCAACATCGGCAACTTCCAATTGCTTCCGTACAGTTTCATCCCGAGTCCATTCTCAGCCTACAAAAACAGGCAGGACTTCACTTGCTGGATAACGCCTTGGGAGTGTTGTGTGGCCGTTCCTGAAAACATGAAGCATCACGCTAGCAACTTGAAAACGTCGGAGAATAGAATTCTGAAAAGTCTATCTTGGAAGCTAGGTCTAATGATGAAAGTAGCTATGCACAGTAGAGTTTTCCTTCTTTTTATTCTTGTTACTTCACTACCCTACCTATCTTCAGCTCAACAACAGGAGAGTACTGATTCTGGAGATGATTTTTCCAGTCAGGTCTACCGGCAAGCTTTGGTAATAGAAAACACTAGTTATCAGAATACCAAAGATAGCCCACCGTCTCTCAACACTACCAATCATGTGAGCAACGAGCTGCAAAGCCTTGGCTTTCAAGTGACGACGCTTGGCAATGCGAAGCAACGCGAAACAGAGAAAGCGATCCGTCAGTTCGGCCGTTCACTCAGGGACAATGGAGGGGTTAGCATTTTCTATTACTCTGGCCATGTGGTGCAATTTGAAAATGAAAACTACTTGCTACCTATAGATACTGAGCTGACTCTTATTGAGGATGTGCGTTATAAAACAGTCCCTCTGGGTAAGCTGTTAGGGCAGATGAAGTTTGCTGGCAATCAAATCAACATCATCATTTTAGATGCGTGCTCGCCCAACCCTTTCATCGAAGGGTTACAGGGTGTCACTCCAGGGATGATGGAGATAAAAGCGCCTGAAAATACCATCATTTCCTATGCGTGTACTCCGAATACACTTGCTGAAAAAAATGATCCTGAAGGGTTATTCACTGCATCTCTTCTACAACATATGAAAACTGTCCGGGTCGAATTGAATGAAGTCTTCGAACAGACGAGCGCTGATGTTGCACAGAGAAGTAATGGCCAACACATTCCTTGGTTTTCTTCATCCGTGAGTAAAGATTTTTTCTTTGCTCCTAACGAAAATTTTTTAGAAAAATATGCGCCTAAACCTGTAGTTGTAAAAAATGAAGATTCAAATCAATCGGGAGTGAAAGATTCTGACAATCAAACTGTTGCCGCTAATGAATCCGACAACCAAACCTACCAAAACGCTAAAATTATCATAGAAGAATTAGCAACACCTCCAGATAATCAAAGAATCTTTCGCCTTAAGAGAACTTATGTCAATCAGCAACTGGCCAATCTCAATGCACTGCTAAATGACGCTAGGGTGATCCCAATAGAGCAAGATGGTAAACCCTGGTTTATCTTTGATTTTGTTCGGGAAGGAAGTATCTACGAAAAATTGGGGCTGAAAAACAAAGATGTGATTGTGCAAATCAATGGCTTTACAGTGGATAGCCTGCCCAAGGCTCTGAAGCTCTTTGAAGCCTTACAGCTGGAAGAAAAGATCACCCTACGCATCAAGCGTGAAGGTCAGCTGACCGACTTTCAATATTTCATCGACGGCTAATTTCAAGTAGATCCCTTATGCAACTCAAACATTACGACACGCCTTGCCTGTGGGTCGACCTCGACATCATGGAGTCAAACATCCAGTACCTGGCCAAATACTTTAAGTCCCGAGGCTTGGAATGGCGGCCTCACACCAAGGGCATCAAGATCCCTGAAATCGCCAAGCTCGTGATCAATGCCGGAGCCTTTGGAATTACTTGTGCCAAGTTGAGTGAGGCAGAGTTGATGACCGCAGCCGGAGTGAAAAATATCCTGATCGCCAATCAGGTCGTAGGAGAACAGAAGATCGAGCGGCTTTGTCAGCTTTCCAGAATCAATGAAATCATCGTGGCGGTCGACCATCTGGAAACCGTACAGTTGATGAATCGGATTGCTGAAAAGTTTGCGGTCACTCTAAATGTACTGCTAGAGGTCAACACTGGGATGAACCGAGCCGGTCTGGACCCAGGTCAGCCTGTGTTGGATTTTTACCAGGCAATCCGTGATTTGAAATTCATCCGAAACAGGGGCTTGATGGCTTGGGAAGGCCACACCGCAACCATTGCAGATCCTGACGAAAAAGTACGCTCGATCTCTGCTTCCATGGAAAGACTGAGTGCGACCGTCTCCCTCTGCAGGGAGCATGGCATTCCCATCGAAATCATCAGTGGTGGCGGCAGTGGAACCTACACCATCTCCTCCAACTTCAAGCTGCTCACTGAAATTCAAGCTGGCGGTGTAATCTTCACGGATGTCGCCTACTCCAAGTGGGGTGCAGAGACTCAGCCCTCGCTTTTTCTGAGAAGCCTTGCCACCAGTCGTCCTAGTCCCAAAAGAATCATTACAGACACGGGTTGGAAAACTCTTCCTGGCTGGTCAGTCGCTCCCAAGCCACTTGGGATAGATGCCGTGGACTCTGTCAGTTTTTCCTCTGAGCATGGCACAATTCATCTTGCTGAAGAAAACACTTCTTTACGCCCGGGAGATCCGCTTGATTACATAGTGGGTTACGGTGACAACACCGTGTTCTTACATGAACGACTCTATGGTGTGCGGAGCGGCGAAGTTGAAACCATCTGGGAAGTCAAGGGAAGAGGGAAGTACACCTGATTAATTCCATCGGTCATCGATCACGGAAACTTCAGACAACTTCATGCACCACAGGAGTCGGTAGAGCTGAGCGACAACGTAACCAGCCTGTGATGCTCAGCCGCTCCCTTGTAGCTGGTAGCACCTCGTGCTCAATGTCTGCACTGCGGAAAAGCACTAATCGATTCCAGCTCGGTAAGAGGTCCTGAGTGCCCCCCACTAAGTGCAGACGCAGTTGACCTCCTTCTTCAGCATGCCAGTCCAAATTGAGGTAGAAGACGGTAGAAACGGTACGTTCCGGAGCGTCCTGAAATCGATCCAGGTGTCGTTGATAGCAGGTTTGTGGGGGATAGAGTGCATAGTGTGCTTCCTGCGTGATGAGGCTCAGGTATAGATGACGATTGAGCAGTTCCCGCAGTTCTTCTAAGCGGCGCAGGTAGGCCTGTTGGGCAACGGTGACTTGATCCGGATGCCACCAGTCGATCTGATCTCCTCGAATCCGCACTTGCTGCTGCTCCTGGTGTCTTCGCCCGATGCTGGCCTGCCGGAATCTTCCAGCTTCCCAGCGTTGTTGGGCTTCCTCAGCCAAGGCCGACACAACTGGACCTTCCAACCAATTCTCACAGACTACCCAGCCCTGTTCCGCCAATTGGTCGGGCACTTGCTCCCACTGCTCCATTCGTACTCTCTGGAAAATACACGCTAGCCGTGAATTCTCCGTGGAGCGGGAAGTTCCCGTGAGAAGTCCGTGCTGTAACCATCGGATACAAAACACTCTGCTGAAGTCTATGCGCTAATTTCTCAGGAGACTCAAGCTAGATTCGACCTGATTTGGAGAAAACTTATGCCTCAACTCCACTCCATTCTTTCGGTTCCTGGACACTCCGCCAAAATGCAGACCAAGGCTCTCCAGAGTACTGCCGACCTGGTGATGTTTGACTTGGAAGACAGTGTCGCGCTTGCAGAGAAAGAGGCCGCCCGTCGGCAAATCATCCATACCCTGCAGGACCTACCAGAACACCATCCTCGTTTGGCTCTGCGCTGCAACGGATTGGAGACCGCCTGGTTCTATCGAGATGTGATTGAAATCTTGGAAGCTGCCGTGGATCGGGTTTCTGTCTTGGTCATTCCCAAGGTTGAAAATGCAGGCGATGTGGCTTGTTTTAGCCGCTTACTGGATGGAATCGAACGACACATCAAGGCTCAGCAGACTATTCGCTTGCATGCTTGCATCGAAAGCCCCACAGGCTTGGTACAGTCAGAGGCAATTGCCGCAACTTCCTCTCGTCTGGAAGCTTTGGTCTTTGGGATTGCGGACTACTCTCGTGCTATTAGCAGTCCGTTGGTTTCGCTCTCAGGTCATGGGGAAAACGAGGAATCGGTTTATTCAGGCCATCGCTGGCACTACGTCCTGAGTCGTCTGGTCGCCGCTGCCAAGTCTGTAGGTCTGCAAGCGATTGATGCGCCCTATGGCAACTTTCGAGATACCACTGGACTGGAACAGTCCGCCACCCAGGCACAGGCTTTGGGCTGTGATGGCAAGTGGGCGATTCATCCAGAACAACTGGATGTGATTCAACAGGTATTTTCTCCAACGACTACGGAGATTGAACTGGCACAAAGAGTTCTAGAGGCGGCACAGGCAGCGGAAAAGCAGGGACTGGGTGCCGTGGCAATCGATGGTCGAATGATCGATCAGGCTACGGTACAGTTGGCAAAAAGAGTTTTAGATAATGAATGAGTAGTCGGATTGACCTAGTCTGGTGTTCAGCTCTGCTGTAGGATAGGCGTTTGAAATCAACTTAAATTTGACGCATCAGATCATTCTGACAGGAATAATTACTTCCGTTTGTGGTGAACAAAATGACCTTAGCAGAAACAATTTATCAGAAGAGTCTCACGTTGCCCGAAGAGAAGGCAAGAGAGGTGTTGAATTTCATCGACGCTTTACAGCAAAAACCCAAACATACCGATGTACACATCGTTGACAGTCAGAATTCTTCGTTATTAGCAGTTTTTGAAAAGGCAGGATTGGTAGGTTGTCTGGCAACTGATGAACAACTCTCAACAAACTACAAGACTGTGCTGGATTATTCTCGGAAGCATCGCTCCTGATGATCATCGTGGACACTGGATTTTGGTTTGGCCTGCTAGACCGGCGAGACCAATACCACTCTGCTTGCTACAGTTTTTTGTCAATCTGTGAAGAACCGTTGATTACAGCCTTCCCAGTTCTGACAGAATCAATGCATTTGCTGATGAATCGTGGCTACCCGTAGCAAGGGCTGTCACTTTGGAAGACCCTGCAGCAACTCCACCAACTTAAAAAATTCTCCACCTTTTCCCTCACTGACGAACATCTTCCTGGACTGTAGCAATTGTTGGAGCAGTATCAGAGTCTGCCAATGGATCTTGCTGACGCCTCTCTAGTTTTGCTGACTGAACACCTGGGCCACGGTAGAATCGCTTCTACCGATGAGAGAGATTTTCAAACCTACCGCTGGAAAAAGCACCATCCCTTTACAAACTTGCTCCTACCATAGATCAATCCTAGGCCCAACGAATCTCTGCGCTGTTGTATTGAAAAGTTGAACTGGCTGAGCAAGCAGACAGCTACTGACCCTGCTGCTTCTGGAAGGCTTCAAACTCAGCTTCCAGTTGCTGGCTGAACTCCGCGTAGGTCTGATTCGAAATGTGATTGAACAATTGATCATCCCGGAAAGGTCGAGGCTTCGTCAGCAGTTGTGGCTCCTGCTTGGCTTTTGGTGGTGTGGAGACGACGACCGGAGCCGGTGTCTCTTGGGCAGGGGGAGTTGGCTGGGTGGGTTTTGTTGTGGCTGCGGTAGCTGCAGGCTTGGTTGCCTCTGCCGTTGCGGTAGCTGGCTTCGTCTCTTGGGCCGTTGCTACAGGCTTTTCTGGAGCTGGTGTCGGAGTTGGTCGGTTCGCAGCAACTGCCATGACCCTGGGTAAACGGAGTCTCACAGACTGCAACCACTCACGCGCCACATCACTCTGTACCGCGAAGTTGATCCCTGTGATCGCCAGACCATCCGAGGCCTTGCGAGCTATACTGGTGTTCACCCCAATCATCTGTCCATCTTCATTGAGCAACGGCCCACCAGAATTTCCACGATTCAAACTCGCCTCAGTCTGGAAGGTGTGATTGCCACGGACTCCTTCCGCGTTCCGAATTCTCGCCCCGATGCGTCCGGAGGTAAGCGACCAGAGCCCTCCATTTTCCGGATGCCCAATCGCCAGTACCGGATCTCCAATCTGCACACTATCCGCAGGTCCCAAGCCAAGTGGTGTCACCTTGGGTGGATCTTCAACCTCCAGCAGGGCCAGGTCCAGTTTCTCCGAATAATGGCTCACCTTCGCCTGACGTCCCTTGCGGAAGTTCTGCTCAATTCCGTCGTTGGGGTTCTCAAAGCTGTAAAAAACCAGCGTCTTGTCCATCGGACGTCCACTGTCTCCGAGGACCACGTGAGCGTTAGTCAGCACATGCCGGTCAGTGATCATCGAACCCGTTCCCTTGGAGCGAGTCTTCGAGTTCGGTTCCATGCTGACCAGCAGCACCACGGCTGGGACTGCCTTCCGATAGACCTCTGCTGGAGTTGCAGCTAATCCCTGCTGAATTGAACTCAGCAACAGAATTATCCCTAGTACCAAAACGGTTTGTAGCTTTGTAGTGAATTGCATCAGTTTCTCTGGATCTTAAGAATCATGTTGAGCAAGATTAAAATCTCTAAAACTAAGTATCTTTCTCAGTAAATTGTTGCAGAATTGTTGTAATTTAAATGATTTACAGTTTAATAACTTTTTGTATTAGTCGAGAAGTATACACTATATATTTTTACGTTCTCAAACGTATTTTTTCGTTTCTGTCCAAGGAGTCTTTATGCTTCATAGACTTTTGCTACTTCTGTTTTCATTACTTGCTTCTTTTCCTCTCGCTGCACAAGACCGTCCCAGGGCAGCGCTTGCCCCGTTAGGGTCCTTGGATGTCACCACAGCCCAGCAAGTGATCCTCTTCAACCGCTTGCAGGATCGGCTTTCAACACGCTACGACCTTGTCTCTCAATCAGATTTTGCCAGTGCCCAGGATGAAGTCTTCACAAGTCTAACCGCAGAGGAGTGTACAGAAGAAAACTGCATCCGCTTGATTCAGGAACTTCTACAAGTGGAGGACTACTTCCACTTACAGCTAGTCCGCTCTGGTCAGGATACACAACTGACACTGACGGCTGTGGATCTCGATAAACGCCAGGTGCGTAGCGACTACTGTGAAAGCTGCGATCAGCGCGAACTCAATCAACGACTGGATACCTTGATCACCAGTCTCTTGCCCCAAGTAGAAAACGATCTGCAGGCAGAGATGGAGCAAGACCTGGAGCGTCAGGCAGCAGAATCTCGTCAACAACAGGAAGAGAAAGCGCTCCAAACATTACGAGAACTTGCCCAGCTACTGCAACGCAGTGCCGCTCAGGCAGGTACCGCGATTAACCGCTATCGAGCCGACGATTCAACCAATCGCTTCACCTCTTTTTTTGAGAAACAAGATCCCAAGTTGCTCTACCAACTGGGAGAGGTCTATCGGCGAGGACAGGGACTAGACAGTAATCGGATCGAAGCCTTCCGCTGGCACAGCAAAGCTGCAGAACGCAACCACGCACCCTCCCAAAGTATGCTCGGCTACCTCTACCGCAATGGCATCGGCACCGCTGAAAATGCCACCCAGGCTGCTAGCTGGTATCAACGAGCCTCGGACCAGAATTATGCCCTTGCCCAGTTCAACCTTGGCTCTCTCTACCGCAAGGGCTACGGGGTTCCTCAAAACGAAGCTCGCGCCCGTGCTCTCTATCGCCAAGCTGCTAAGAATGGCAACCCCCAGGCCCGTAAGGTCTTGAATTGGTTAGCAGAGCAGTGAAGCCAAATCCAAATCTTTAGCAAGGAACTATCTCTTCTTCCAACAAACTCTATGCGTGAAAAAAGACAGTGCTGGATTCTAGGATTTCTTCTGTTGATCTTCGCTTGGACAAGCAGTTGTGGTGAACCAATCCCTGTCGACTGCGCCACCGAAGAGGAATGTACTACCGAGAACGAGGGTGGCTTTCAGACAGGAACCGTAGCTGGAATTGCCGCTGGAGGTGCTGCTGTTGCCGTCTTGGCTGGAGGAGGACTCAGTAGTGATGATGGAGGCTCTTCGGGATCTGGGTCGAGTACCACCAACAACAATGGGAGTTCCAGCAACACAGGTCCCATTCTCACCGGCACCTTGATCGATAGTGCCGTTGCCGGAGTCAGTTACCAAACTAACTCCAACCTCTCCGGCCTTACCTCAGTCAACGGTAGCTTCGAATATCGCAGTGGAGATCAGGTCACCTTCCAAATTGGTGGTACCTTTCTGGGAACAGTCACGGGTGGAGCCGTCATCACACCCATCGAACTGGCCGGAGTGAGTAGCACTGCAGACCGTCGTGTGATCAACATCGCACGCCTGCTTCAGTCCCTCGATGAAGACCAAGATCCGAGTAATGGGATCAACATCAACTCAACAACTCGATCCGCAATGGCGGGTCGTAGCATCGTCTTTGATGTTCCAGCCTCCTCCTTCTCTTCCAACGAAAGTGTTCTCCAAGTAGCAATTGGTAAGGGCTTAGTGGCATCAGAGGATGCTATCAATCATTTGCATGGAAGCCTCGTAAAAGAAGGACGTCCAGGGTCGGTTGCTACGGAGACAGCAATTCGTCAATTACTTCCAGATTTTGTTGTAGACGGAGCTCCATCAACTGAGCCAGAACCTGACCCAGAACCTGAGCTAGATCCAATAGACAACAACATAGCAATTAACGACAGCATAGCTGAAGTAACAAATTGTCAATTCAACAGCAACTCGATTGCCAACGGTGTCAGCACTACCGCTTATCAAACAGCAACTGCTCCTTTCGGACTCACATGCACCTCTCAAACCCGCACTTGCTCCAACGGTACTCTCTCGGGAAGCTACAGTTTCTCCAACTGTGAGCAAGCAGAACCTCTCGATTGCTCTTTCAACGGCTCCAATGTAGAGCATGGAGATTTTGTAACAGCCTACTTGAGTAATAGTGTGGCGGCAGGGAACAGCTGTAGTTCGCAGACGAGAACTTGTTTTAATGGGGTGCTGAGTGGGACCTATCTCTATTCGACGTGCAGTATAGCGGAGGCTGCATCCTGCAATTTTAACGGTGCAAGCATCGCGGATGGAGACACGACGACTGCCTATTTGTCCTCTTCGGTGCCGTTTGGCAGCACCTGAACATCACAGATTCGGACCTGCAGCGACGTAACACTCTCGGGAAGCTACAGTTTCTCCAACTGTGAGCAAGCAGAACCTCTCGATTGCTCTTTCAACGGCTCCAATGTAGAGCATGGAGATTTTGTAACAGCCTACTTGAGTAATAGTGTGGCGGCAGGGAACAGCTGTAGTTCGCAGACGAGAACTTGTTTTAATGGAGTTCTATCAGGCAGCTATACTAACTCCAATTGTTCAGTAAGTTCAGTTGAAGGAAATGTTGAAAAAGATATTGCATCTTGTGTGGAAAGAAATCAATCACGTAAGACAACTAATGAAATCATACAAATAAGTGTAGGTAGTAGTTCATCATGTGTATTGTTCAAGGATGGACTAGTAAAATGCTGGGGTGAGGATTACGGTATAAAACCAGTCAAAACATTTCAAAGCGCTACTTGTATTGGTAACAGAGGAGGAGGTAGAGGTTGTGCAATTGTAGATGATGGAACAGTAGCTTGTTGGAATGCTTCAGGTCAAATAACACCTGTCCCAAATATCAACTCTGTTATTGATTTAGACATTAGTAATGATACGAGTTGTGCCGTTTTAGAATCTGGTATCACTCAATGTTGGGGTGGAAATCAGCATGGGCAATTTGGAGCTGGAACCTTCACAGATAGTAATAATCCAGTGAGTGCTGAAGGAGTCACAAGCACAATTCAAATAGAAATAGGTTCAGATTCTGCTATTGCCCTGTTGAAAGACGGTAGAACAATGTATTGGGGAGGTAATGGTAAGTACCTACCCGCGATTATTCCAAATCTAATTAATGTGATCGATATTTCAGTAAGTCATTCATCAAATTTTCTTATCAATTTAGAAAATGGAAATATTCTAGAAGCTAACTACTGGGATTTAATACACTATGATGATACTTATAGCCAATTTACTCAAGTTCAAGGTCTTGATCATGTTGTTCAGGTCGATTCATCTCACTGGCTAAACTGTGCTGTAATTGAAGATGGTACAATTAAATGCTGGGATGGTAATGCTGGGCTACGAGGATATTTTAATTACGATCCATATCTAGGAAATGGAGAACCTGATGGAATAGACAGCTATTTACCAGTTGATGTGAGTGATATTTCTGATGCAATTGAAGTACGAGTCGGGGGCTACAACAATGGTACTAGAGCTTTTGCACACGGTTGCGCCTTACAGTCCAATGATAAAGTCAAATGCTGGGGAGATAATGGGTTCGGTCAACTCGGTGATGGCACAATATTGAATAGAGGAATTCCTGTGAATGTAATCGACTTATAGAAAAGAGTAATCTAAAATTCAGTACAGTGTTAATAAAACAGATGAATTATATTGTGACCTAAAAATTTGGGGTTGGAGCAATTATGTAATTTTGACAAATGAAGTAATCTCCAAGATTTGGAGATCTAACAATGTAATGTCCTCATTGTGCTCATCCAGACTACATCCTCTTTGGTAAGAATCGAGGAGCCCAACGCTACCGCTGCCAAGCTTGTCGACGAACCTTTCAGACAATGCGCAGAGGCAACGATCCTGCCTTCAAAGAACAGGCTCAAAAGCTATACCTTGAAGGACTGGGGCTCAGAGCCATTGGCCGAATCCTTGGAGTACATCACAAAATAGTTTCCCGCTGGCTTGTCCAGGCCGCTGGGCAGCCACCAGTCGACCAACCCAAGACGAGAGCCTGTTTCTTGATTGAGATCGATGAACTCTGCAGCTTTGTCGCTAAAAAAATCTAAATGCTGGATCTGGACAGCAATCAATTCCACTGTTGGCAAAGTGCTTGGCTTTGTCTGTGATAGTAGATCAATCAAAACCGCTAGAGAACTTTTCACGCAATTGAGGAACTTGCCTACCATGGGCTATGGCACAGATTTTCTCAAAACCTATGAACATCTGATCCCCACAGCTTTGCATCACTAAGGCAAGACATTCACGACTCAGATCGAATCACTCAATTGTCGATTCCGGCATTACCTGGCCAGATTGCACAGGAGAACGCTGTGCTACAGTAAATCCAAGAGGATGTTAGAAATTTCTTTGAAGCTACTCACCCATAAACTAAACAATCCTTAGGCTACAATGCCACGCCCATCCGGTTTATTCGAAATAAACTGAATTTAGTTCCCTAATCAGCCTCGTCTGAGTCACTTCATCCAACACGTAGGAACGTAGACGAACCCTTTGGGAATCCAATAGAAACAGGGTAGGGAAGCGGAGCTGTTGCTGACCAGGGAAGAACTTGCGAGCTACCTGCCCGAAACGATCGGCATAGAAGAACGAATGAGGCACCTGGAGTTGATCGGCGAAGCGACCGATGCGCTCAGGTGTATCTTCTCGCAAGGGACTAATGAAAAGCAGCGGGGTGTTGGGAAAGTGCTGCTCTTGTAGGCGATAGAGTGTTGGGATCTCTTCAAGGCAGGGCACACAACCGACAAAAAAGAAGCTAACAAGGTAGGGTTCTACCTGTGTTCGGCTGTCAAAGCGTTCACGCTCCAGATTACTTAGCCAGAATGAAGGTGGTGCAGGCAACAGCTCAGCCGCTTGCAGCCCAATGGCACCTGTGACAAAGAGCCAGACACTGAACACGACAACACAATATTTTCTCATCCACTGGAAAAACTTCATGCGACCAAATCAACTCGGATTGTGGGTCTGCTTATTATTCGTTCTTTGGGGAAGCCAGCTCGCCTGGGGACAAGCCCAACGGGCTATCAAACCAGTTGTTGAACAACCTAGCTTCGTAGCACAGGACACTCCCTATCGATATCGGGCTCTGCTGATCGGCAATGATGATTACGAGCACTGGGAAGACCTTAGATCAGCGGTACACGATGCCCAAACCCTCGCCGGAGTTCTGCAGGAACACTATCAATTTGCTAACGAGGACATCCGCCTGCTGACCAACGCCACTCGCAAGGATATGCTCGGGGGCCTTCAGTGGCTGCAGGAGACTTCTCAGCCCAACGACCGGGTGCTGCTCTACTATGCTGGACACGGTAGCGTCGATGAAGGGGATAACACCGCATACTGGGTACCTGTCGACGGGCGCCGAGACCAGGACTTTGACTGGCTACACAACGAAAGGCTGCTGCGAGAGTTCCGTAAGATCGATGTGCGCCACAAACTATTGATCGCAGATTCCTGCTTCAGTGGCAATCTGCTCACTCGGGGACTCCAGAATCAACCAGATTCCTGGGATTTTGAAGCGGCAATGCTCCGGGAGAAACAGCGTCTCAAGAGCGTAATCGGCTTGAGTTCCGGAGGCAACGAACCAGTCGTTGATGGTGCTCCACGCTGGGCAGGACACTCCGTCTTCGCTTACCACCTGCTGGCTCAGTTAGAAGCCAATGTCCGCCCCTATCTCTCGGCTACCGAGTTGGGCTGGCGCCTCTCCAAGTATGTTGCCAACGACACCCAGAACCTGATCGGACTGAAGCAACAAACACCTATCGTTCGTCCCATCTCTAATCAGGGGGATCAGGGAGGTGAGTTCTTTTTTCAACGAAGTGATGTAATGAGTCGTCCTCCTAGCAACTCCTTGCTCTCCGTTGTTCTTCTACCAGAAGACTGGCAACTGGAAGCAACCGAACTGGCACCATTGACCAATCCCTTGCAGAACGCCCTGCAAGCTCATCAATTCAAGCCACTTGAAGCCCCGATGATGCTTCGAAAACGTGGGGCATTCTCTCCAGCAGAACAATGGCGCAGGCCAACTGCAGAGTACGCTCTGGTTTTACAACTCTCCCCGGAGTTTCGTCAGGAGCCATCACTGGCTTGGGCGGGCATCGCAGAGTTGAAAGGCCAGTTGGAGCTGCACCGACACCACATGGGGCGCTGGGAATCTGTTGCTCGTCAGGAAATGACCCACCAAAAACTACCCTTACGTCGATGGGATCCTACCCAGCATCCTCAGCAGTGGGAATCGCTGTTGGAAAAATACGTCCGCCTTGGACTGGAGCAGGACACCCAAGACTTGTTCAGCAATCTGCCTAAATAGCTGATTTCCCCCCATCCAACCTATCGGCCACCTTCTCCTCAGACAAGAAGGCAAATCGATCAGCCCAGTCGGGGTCGAGCTGTGAAGCTCACAGGCTCAATTGGTTGCTCTTCCAGCAGCTGTAGCATTCGTTGGATGGAGCGTTCCAACTGAGCATCGCGTCCTGCAGCATAATCATGGGGAGCGTCTTCAATCTCTTCATCCGGTGTCACTCCCTGGTTTTCGACATTCCAACCTGCCTTGTGAAACCAGATTGAGTACTGAGGCTGGGTTGTCGTCGTGCCATCGACAAGCTGATAGCGGGAGTCGATACCGATCACTCCACCCCAGGTCCGTTTGCCCAGCAGCGGCCCCATTTTCAATTCGCGGAAGCTATAGCTGAACATGTCTCCATCCGACCCAGCAAACTGGTTCGTCAGCGCCAGCAGGTGTCCTAGCAGCGTATGGTACGGATACGACTCCGGAGCACCCCAGCGGCGCACATCATAACCCAAATGCCGATGAGCCAGCTTCTCCAGTATCAGTGGGGAAACCATCCCACCTGCGTTGTAACGCACATCGAGGATCAATCCTGCGAGGTGAACCTGGGCCAGAAATCCTCGGTGGAACTCCGCGAGACCCTGTGTCGACATATCTGGAATGTGCAGGTATCCCACTCGTCCTGCGGTCTGCTCGGCTACAAAGTGACGATTCCCTTCCACCCAATCACGATAGCGAGCGGCTCGTTCACTACGCAGGGTACGCACCGTAATGATGCGAGGTTTTTCGTCTTTCTCTGGATGCTGCAAAGTCAGCGGAACCATTTGCTCAGCCTGGTGTAGCAACAACTCTCCGGGGCTGGTCTGCTCATCAAGGGGAACGCCACCAATGGCACAGAGATAGTCACCTTCTCGCACATTGAGTCCTGGTTCACAGAGTGGCGAACGAATCTTCGAACGCCAGGGATCACCGGCATAGAGTCGTTGAATCACGTAACGCTTGGCAGCCACATCCCACTCCAGATCAACACCGAGTCGTCCAAGTTGATAACGTCGCTTGGGGGGATAATCTCCTCCATATTCGTAGGCATGCGAAGTGCCCAGTTCGCCCTGCATCTCCCAGATCAAATCCGACAATTCAGCCCGTGACGCTACTCGGTCCAACAGCGGACGATATTGTTCTGCCACTTCCTGCCAACGCACCCCAGACATCTCCTCATCCCAGAAAAACTCTCGCTGCAGACGCCAGGCTTCATGAAACATCTGCTGCCACTCCGGACGCAATTCCACGGCAAAGCGCAATCGATCCAGATCCAGCCAGCCGGTCTTGCGGGAAGGCTCCTCAGGCGGACCATCGTCCTCACTCACATTGGCTCCAGCTTCCAGCACGCGCAGGCCTTCTTCGCTGGCATAGGCCATCGTACGAGCGGAAGGAGTCACTTCCAGGTAGTCCAACCCCTGCAGCAACAGCTCTTTCTCCTGCTTTTCGAAGTCATAGGCCCAGAGCAGCCCCTCTGGTTTGCGCTTGCCTGGCTTTTCCTCCTCACTGCCACTACTCAGTGGAAACTCACTGAAAAGCACTCGCTTGCGTAAACCAAAAACCTGTCCATAGATGCCCTCATTCACCGGAAACTCAATGATTCGCTGGGACAAACCCTCCCAGTCAATACGCAGTGGGACCGGTTCTTCCTTCTTCTTCTTGTCTTCTTTCTTTTCGGTGCTCTTCTCGCTGTTTTCCTCTTCTCGCTCTTCGGGTTCCTCTTCTTCTTTTTCTCCAGGAGGCGCAGGTTGTTCCAGGAAAGGGGAACGCAGGTCATTGCGCAGAGCAATCAGGTAGGGCTTCATGCTACGGGCAAAGCTCGCCCCAATTTGCACAGTGTCCCAGATCGGTTGGTAAGTGCGTGAGGAGAGGAAATAGAGCCATTGACCTTCCGGATCAAAGGAGGGACCAAAGTCATAGCGTACCGGTTCGGTCACCTGCCTTGGTTCGGGCTGCTCGACGGAGCAGAGGAAAATAGCGGATTGCTCGGTGTTCAGGTGTTTGCTGTAAGCAACCCAATTACCATCTGGTGAGAAGACAACATCCTCAATTTCACGCAGGTCAGAAGCATCCAGCAGTGTCAGGGTTCCCTTCTCAAGGTTCAGATACCACAGCTCCAGACGACTGGTAGTCAGCAACAAGGCGGGCTGAGTCGGAGAAGCGACCATGGACTGAACACGACCTTCGGGCAATTCGATCCGCTCCAAAGGCGACACCGAGGCCTCTTCAGCAAAGAGCAGCAGTTCCTCCTGGGAGTTTTGTTCATCGGCAATCGTCGCCAGCCGTCCATCTGCAAGATACATTGGCAGTCGATAACGGGCTCCCTGTCGCTTACCATGCTGCTGCACTGCGAGTTCCCAAAGTGGCATTGAGGCCAACCTGCCACGCACGGACAGGGCAACCGAGTGTCCCTTGGGATGCAGAGCGAAGTCCTCCCACTCTTCAGAACCATAGACGAACTTGCGCTGCACATGAAACTGTGGGGACGGCAGAGTGATCGGTAGTACCTCACCTATCTCCTGTCCGGATTCCCAGTGACACAAGCTACCTGCCCGGTGGTAAATCACCTGGTACTCGCCAAAAGCAGGCTGGCGTACATAGAATCCGGTTTCCTTGGTCTCCTGGCGCAGATCACTGCCATCTGGCTGACATGACCAGAGGTTGCCGGTTCGATCGACATCAGAGAGAAAATAGATCCGACCCTGCCACCAGATCGGGGCGACTGGATTGCCCGGATGATCACTGAGGATACGCTCGAAGGTTCCTTCCCCACTAGCATCGACCCAGATCTCCCCATGACAACCTCCCCGGTAGCGCTTCCAGCGAGAGTTCTGGACGGTATTGCGGCCCAACACTCGTCCTAATCCAGCAGGTTCTGTCGAAAGAGTTCGAGCCGGACCAAGATCGACTGAATGGATTGGGCCTCCTTCCAGGGAAACTTCATAGAGTTGAGCATCTGCGTTGCCATGAATCGAGCGATGCGCTCCACAGAAACGGATGGAGGTACCGTCAGCGCTCCAACCATCGATGTGCAGTACATGCCCCACGTAGGTCAGCCGTCGCAAGGGACCACCTTCAGCAGGTAGGCAGTAGACCTCCTGCTCACCTTCTTCTGCAGCGACTAGGGCAAACCAGCGACCACAGGGAGAGAGGCGAGGAGTCTGCAGTTCACTACGGGATTCGGTCAGGCGCTGGGCCCGCCCACCCTCCAGGGCGACTTCCCAGAGGTTGTCTTCAGCCACAAAATAGAGTTGGTTCGTACCAAAAGTGGGGAAACGGAGATAGCCGAGTACAGGAGAATGCATTGCTTCCATCAATCAGGGGAACGACAGTCAACAGAAAAAGAACATCACGATAGAGGAGGTATTCTGGCGAGGCAAGCGGGGAGTGGGAGGATCAGGTGTTCGAAGGATTCGCTGAGGCAACTTTGCACGCCACAAATCGTAGTCGCACATAGTCGACCGTCCATTTGCCAGAGTCATCACAAAGAGTAGAAGCCAAATCCTCGGTGACCTCAGCAATCATCTCTTCACGCTCTGCTCCCTCCGTACTCAGGAACGAACCTGCAAAGGTCTCCAACCAGCCTCGAAGCTTCCCGGGCAAAACTGTTGGACGGGGAATCAACTGAATCACTGGCACATGAAAGCCGGCTTCTTCCAGGAGCTGACGATATTCCTCCACACTGGGAAAATACCAGGGATTCACAGGAGCCAAGCCTCTGCGCTGACGGACCTTCGTCAGGGCTGCCAACACAGAAACCACATTCCCCTGTCCGCCCATTTCTGCGACAAACCGACCAGTAGGCTTCAACACTCGCTTCACACCGGCAATGACCTCTCTAGGCTGGGTCATCCAGTGTAGGGCTGCATTGGAGAACACCGCATCAAAAGCACCTTCGAATTCCAGATGCTGTCCATCCATCACCCGGGCGTTGATGCCTTTTGCCAGTGAGGATTCAACCATCGCAGGGCTGCTATCGACCGCTATGACATGACAACCAGCATCCATCAACTTCAGGGTCAGCTCGCCATCTCCACAGCCAAGGTCGAGTACCATTTCCCCAGCCTTTGGATTCATTAGTTGCAATACTGGTTCTCCCAAATCACTCACAAATCGTGCGTTTTGGTCATACCCAACCGGATCCCACTGCGTAGCAATATTTTCCTCACTCATTGCTGACTCTCTGAATCAATCGGTAAAATCGGCTCCAACTCTTCCTTTCGGACCAAGTGGTCATTCAGCATCCATTCAGCAGTCTGGGCAATCGAGCGGAAGTACAGTCCCGGGTAGGGAGCCAACAGTTCATCCGTGGCAAGCTGACGTCGCAGGCGATCCTGGAGGGTCTCCTCCAGACGGAGCAGTTCATAGACCGGCAGACGACCTCCGACTGCAGACCGAACCAAACGCTGGGAAAGTACCAACAGCAGGGTGTCCACAATCAGCGCTCGCTCGACACCAAGATTTTCCAGACGCTGTAGGCAACTGAGTGTATTGTTCGTGCACACAGTAATCAAATTAAAGTCTTTTATTTCATATATTTACATCCATAAATCTTCAGTGTGTAACAGATGTGCATCACACACGGTTCACACATGCTTCTTTATGTGTGCAACTGCTACCACCTGCAGCGCACACACTCAACGCCAAACTAGCTCAGCTTGTCCTGCTTTTGTGTGTTAACACGCTTTGTCTTTGCCAACTGTGCAGCAATCATCTCATCCATCTCACCCCGCTCAGCAGCTGTCTTAAACTGTTCTAGCACACCAACTAACTCATCTGTACTAGCTAGTTCAACAGCATCCATGCCCTTGGCAAGTTCCAATATCCTGCTGCCATAGCGCACGGTTAACTCAACACTACCATCTGCACCCACACGCCACCAACGCAGCACTCGTTTACTCACTTCGACAGTACGCATTCCACCACTATCATCTGCAACAGTGCGAACACTATGGGATTTATAGTTGGGATTTTCAGCTAGCTGTATCTGCTCAGTTATACCAGCAGCAAGCTTGATTCTACGCTGTGGGACGGGATTATTTGTGTTGTTTCGCTGATACTGTGTCAGTTTCAGTGTCTTCAGTAGTTTCATCGTTGCCTCCTTATTAGCAAGTGTTCACTAGTATTGTGTTTTCACTTGAGGAGATGGACAACCGAAAACTAGTCTATTTATTCCAAATATTTCAAAAATTCATCAAGTGCCTGCTTTCCACTCACAGCTTTCATTTCATCATCTTTAACAGTATCAAGTATTGAATTGATAGCTGACTCAACAACCATCAGCTTCACTTCAAGTTTACTCATCTGCCGTACATCTCACATACTCTTATTGTGACTCCTGTTAATAATAACATGCGGCACTGATTCGCTATCAATATCTGTACATTGTTCATCATCTTCAACACAAAGTGTACTATCAATAAAGATGTCAAATTATAAATGGTCAATAGAATAAATACTTTTTAAGTATCTAACGCTTTTTCAATTTCCTTAGCCAGATACCACATCAAAACAGGGGGGACTGCGTTTCCAAGAGCTACATAATTCCATGTCTTGGATTCTGCTAATTCGAAACTCTCAGGAAAAGATTGAATACAAGCTACCTCTCTTGGTGAGAACATACGGTATCTGTTTCCTACCATTAGTACAGGATCAGTACTATTAAGACTTACTTTGGCAAGGTGAGAACCAACCGTATTACATGGTTCATCAATGTTTTGGGATCGTCCTTTATTCATCGAAACAAGATTTTTAGTTTTTAGGAGACCAGCAACTGCACGATCACTGAAATAAAGATTCTCATTGTCATTATCATCATCAATCAAAATTTTTCTTAGGGGAATTTTCTGATGTGGTTCGGGAGTTATGGGATCTGGGAAAGAGAAATTATTGAACTGATCAATGTTTTTGAATCCTACAATAAAAACTCGCTCACGCTTTTGTGGTACTCCAAAATCACTAGAATTCATAAGTTTATGAGTGATGTGATAACCACACGATTCAAATTCTCTTATAATAAGTTCGAATGCCTGTCCACCATTTGAACTCAGTATTCCTTTAACGTTTTCAGCAATGAATACCTTTGGTTGAAAGTGTTTCAACAGTCTACATATCTCAAAAAATAATTTACCTTTAGAGTCTTTATATCCTAATCTTTTTGGATTTTGGGCAACAATAGAGAATGACTGGCATGGGAAGCCACCAATCAACACATCATGATGATTGAAATAATCATTAGGAGTGTAAATAATATCCTTAATAGCACATGGCACACTAAAGTTACGATTATAAATATCGACTACTCTGTGGTCAAAGTCGATAGCTTGAATAACATCAAACTTGGTTTTTGAGTATTCATTATTAAGGAATGAGAAACCACCTTCAATACCCAAATCCATACCACCACAACCAGAAAAGAGCGAAACGACATCAAAATTCATATTAGCAATTTTTTCCAGTTACCTGCATGTTCAGTAAAAGTAATCTGAGCTCCTTTGGAAACAATACTTAGTGAAAGATTGTCCTTTTTCAATTCACCTATTGGATCTCTAATCACAAACATTTTGATACTTTCAGTAGAAATAAAGATTCTATAAATAAAATACAAATGAAGATGAGATTTTGCAGCTTCGAATTCATTGGGAGTAAGGCTAAAGGTGAATGTCCTCAATTTATTTTTACTAATTGTTGACTTCACTTCAATATGAATGTGTTTGAAGTCATCATTAATCCCTAAAAAAGATCTAATGTCATAACCAGCAGCATACATTTCAGGAATCTTTTTAATCTTGTTAATTAAATCAGGTCTTCCTGCTGCAATCATTCTATTGATTTCATGCTTAATCGTAACAGCCTCACCAAGATCTCCAATTTGCTTTGTTGTTGAATCATTAGATAAAATATTAATGATTCTTTCAATTATATCTTCAGCGAGTTCAACTGATTTTTCATTTTCCTTTTTTTGTCTTTCTGAAATATCTGTCTGTATCGTTTTCTTTTTAGAAAGAAGCTCCTGATATGTTTCATATGAATGAACAGTTTGTATACTTTGGGATGAATATAATTGCCATTGAGTTTCATATTTCCTTACTTCCGTTGATTGGAGGTCTGTTTTACCATAAAGGGGGTCATATGGTTGAAAATAATTTTCATCAGATTTGAAAGCATTGATAATATCGAGATTTTGCATACGAGGGTAATATTTACCATCCAACTTTCTATCTAGTAAATCAGCTAAAACCATATAATCAAGAATATCACCTGCATAACGAATAACATCACCACTGGTATCATATCTGATATGCTTACTTCTATTTTCGAGAATTTTTTCATAAAGAGCATCAGGATTAATGCCATCTCTTGTAACATTCAGATTGTTGAAAATGAGATGAGTAGCCTCTTCTTTCAAAAGCCCGAAGCGAATTCCATTATTTAATGTAGTACCATATACGAAAAGATTAAGAAGATATTGCACTGGTTTGAATTTAATTCCTTGATTTAACATGTTTACAACTTCGTGCGGCTTAAGATGTCCTCCTGGATATTGAAAATAGAACAAAAAGTTTTGAAAAAACTGTATCAGATTCCCAGTTTTATTCAGTTGATGAGCCAAGTCCGATGGATATGTATTTTGATCTTTGGTTACAATTAGGCAAAATAAAGCACTAATTTCAGTACGCCAATTATTGATTGTCTTATCAGTAGCGTTAAGATTTCCAGGATAAAATCGTATTGCAGCATTTAATTTATTTTTGAATTCTTCCTTTGGTAATTCGCCTATTTGACAAATTGAATTAGCAATAAAATAAAGTACACCTTCTACATCATTTTTGAATCTTGGTCTAATATGATGAATTCTGTAATAATCTTTATCCATATGCTATCCTAGTAGTTTATTCTCTAAGAGTTGTTCAAATATAATCTTTGATAGAAGTGGTGGTACGGCATTTCCTACTTGACGATATTGGCTTGTTTTCGTCCCATAAAAGATAAATGAATCTTCAAACGATTGAAGCCGGGCAGATTCTCTAACCGTTGGAATTCGATTGTATTCATAATGGAAGTGGTGTCTGTGTCCTGTATCAATAGTAAAGCTAGGCTTGTTGCTTGAGAATCTTGTCCAGGCAATATTCACTTTGCGTGTTCTTTGAAGATAGGTAGGAAGATCTTTATAATTCCCCCCATCTGGAACAAGAGAAATTATTTCCTTTGTCTGTTCGGAGTGATTTGTAAGCACATGATTCCATACTCCTGATGAACCTGTTCTCATTTTCTTTTGATACAAAGTTGATGCTTCTTTTGGATAACCTATTCCTTTATCAAGATCCATGTCTGGCAAATCCGAGATTGCATCTTTACACGTTACTTCTTTCTTAGTTTGATCTTTTTTCAATTCAAACTGTGAATCTTTAGACCCGAAAAAGAACACTCTCTTTCTTTTTTGTGGAATGCCGTAGTCGGATGCGATGATTACTTGTACATTGATTTTGTATCCAATATCCCCAAGTGAACTGATGACTTCATTTTTAAACCTTCCACCATCCATTGAAATCATATTTGGAACATTTTCGAGAATAAACATCTTTGGTTGAAGCTTTGTCAAAGTTTCAAAATATACTTTATAGAGTTGATTTCTTATGTCTCTTGGATCTCTTTTTCCTGAAATTGAAAACCCTTGACAAGGTGGTCCCCCAACGACTACATCAATTCCACTATATTCACCAATTCCTGGTACATTCCGCGATAGATCAGCTAGTATTTCTTCAGACTCTGGATGATTCATTTTGAATGTTCTGAGGGAATCTTTATCATTATCAAACCCTGCAACGACTTTTGCTCCACACAAAGAAATTCCATGTGACAGTCCACCTGCTCCACAAAACAGATCAATTACAGAAATTGTCATTATAATTTTCCTTTTGATAATTTTGTCTGTTCATTATTTTTCTCAGACTTTGTTTTCATTATGAATTCTTGATCATTAAGGTTATGTGTCTAAATATAAAAAAGATTTTCATACCGCTCTTCTAGATATCCCACATGCAGCGAAGACGTTTCTACTTAGCATCATCCAATACTTCGAACAAGATTCTACAACTATTGTCCACTACACACTTACAGGTGGTGGTGAACTTCGACTAGCTGTTGCCCCCCCTGCTGAGTCTTCCAAAACGAGAAAACGCAATTTCGCTACACTGTATTGGCAGAGCAGGAACCGTGTTGTATTCGCACGCTTGTATTTGACTCCTAGTGAACTTGCCCAACTAGATTTCCACTCAGCATCAGTCCCTAAACGTGCAGCTGAGCCTTTATTGAGTGAAATACGATTGTCTGAGATTGATTTACGAGATGATTCACATAAATTTGTAACTGTATTGGAGCAATCGAAGAGAAAAATGCTGGCTATTTTTTGAAATAAGGAATTAATTTTACTTAAAACCCTTATTCTAGCTCTTCCTAAATTTTTAATTTTTCTCCATCATAAATCTCTCTTTCTGACAGTTTCTCCTCCACTATCTTCACCCAATTCATCCTCATAGACATATTCGAAAACCACCGAGCTATCATAACCCTGTGCTTCTTCTGCCAGTGCTTCAATCAATTGCTCTGGTGGACAGCCATTTGATTCAAAAATATCGTATGTCCTTCCGTGCCAGTTATATAACATCTACCACAGCCAATGTTATCAATAGACCACCCACTTGGAAAATCTTCTATTGCTCGCCACTTTTTAATCAGATTGATCACTGGTTTGTAATTTCCGGTTCTTTCTGTTCTCTCTGATTCAGGTATTAGCATTTTCTCCAGTAGTTCAGTGAACCACTTGTTCACTTCCTCATTTCCTTCTTTTAAGGATACGTCTGTATAAACTGTACTACCCATTTATACCTCTTTAAGAATTTAATTAGTTGTTAATATATGGATATCGGCGTCACATCACTTCTTTCAGAAAGTCCCTACTCCAGCACTTCCAATCAACTTCCTTGCTCTGTTCAATAAGTTTGACACTACTACTGTGGTATTCCTCCTTTCTGCTGCAGTGTCTCTGTCCTCATCTTTACTCTTCCTTTCTTTCACAACCAACTTCACCTGCTGTGCAATCTGCCAATTCGTTATCCGTTCTTCTCGCAGTTCAGCTGTGCACCTAGCATCATACACATCAAACGTTTTCTTCAGCGCATCCACCACAACACTAGTGCCTAAACTGTAGCGAGCGGAACTCAACTTAGGATTCCGCACTGTCCTGCCCTTCACTGTGTGCATGTGTTTTTGCAGTAACCTATCAATCGCTTTATCCACATGCTGTCGCTGTCTATCTAGCTTTATGCTGAGTACGAGTGTGTTTGCTGATTCAACTGCAGCTTGTGCAGCTTCCACAGTGTCCAACTTGTTCGCAGCTCCTGCCATGTAGGGTTCCGCAAACAGGTACTCTCCCCTTGTCTCAAGTGTGTTAACACGTTTTGTCCACCAACTAGCAAAAGCAGCGTAGCGGCATCCTGTGTACTGCACATCCCCAAAATCCTCATATACCTGATGCTGTTTCTCTTGTTCAGCTGTTTCAGCTAGTACTGTCTCTCCACTTGCCTTCTGTTCACACAGCTTCCTGTAATCCTCATTCAGTGTCAGCGCATACCACCACCAAAAGTAGGGACTTGCCTCAACCTTCCATTTGACAGGTTTCTTGTAGTTTCCAAATATTGGGTGCGGAGAAATAAAAAAACGAATCATTGTTAATAACGATTAAAGGTAGTGTTCCCTGTGTGTCTCCACAATGGGACGGGTTAGATATAATGTTCTAACTGTTGCTGAGGAATAAATTGTTTATCTCTCAGATATCAGCAGTAACCCAACCCTCCTTATTTTAAAGGTAATATGCGAAAGCAAAAAAACTTGGTTGTTGAAACTGTTGTTAACTTCAAAAACGAAGTTACCCAATTAATAAGCAAGCGTTCTGATTGGCAGGAAAATCAATTCAAAACATCAAATGAGATGCTTTATGATTTGCTTGCTAAGATATATGAACTGTACCTCCAATCAAAAGGTGGTGAGAAAGCTGATGTCAGTAAGAGAGCATGGTTAGTTGAACAGTGTGAAGAACGAGAAATTACCTTTAAAAGTAATAAACCAACACTGATTCAACTAATCACAAAGTTGGTTTTCCATGACTCACTTGCTGATAGTCGCAGGGTAAATTCATATGCACGTGTGTTGAATGCTGCAGCACAATCACGCAGAGTCCTAGTCGCTAGTGATGTGCCAGAATTTATCAGGGAAAATGGAGGCATTGAAGAAGTACGTGCTGCCACAGCAAAGAATACAAAATCACCTTCTGAACGAGCAGAAATTGGTAGAAAACTGCTTGTTAACAGAGACACACTTCAAACTATTACTAATGAAATCGTTAAAACCAATGCAGCAACTGCAAAAGGTAAAGTGATTTTGTTAGTAGGTATTGCTACAGCACAAGGTACTGTTGATATAAAGGATGTCTGCTTTGAAGCTGCTGACAGCAAACTATTGATTAGCAACAAGACAGCTGTGAAAACTGTGCTTTCCACTGTTTATTCTACAGATTGTCGCAAGAACAAGGACATTGAACAGAAGTTGACAGTAGAGAAAGATTCTCAGAATCAACACACTAGTTTGCTACACGCAGATGAAACTGTTGATGCTGAAGAACTTGTTGCTGCTTAATGAATTCAACAATTAATCTATAAGGAAAATAATGATTGATTTTACACCAAAAGCTACCAATGACATGGTTTTTTCAAACGATACTAGCAGGACTACAATCCACAGCATATTGGATGGAAAGCTACCCTTTCCAAAGAATGGTATCAGCGGATTATTGTTCTACGGAGTCTATGGTAGTGGAAAAACCACCTATGCAGATATCTTCTGCAATGAGTTTGAAATTATAAGAGGTGGAAAGCAGGGAACTGCAAACGTTGAATTAATTGATTGTTGCAAGGTTGCTAACTTTGCAAAAACTATTGAAAGCTGTGAAAACCACTGCAAGTTACTTCCATTAACATACAGCAATCTTGTTTATTTTATATTTGATGAAGTTGATAGTATTAAAATAAACGAACAGCGATTGCTGAAAACCTTTATGAACAGGCAGAATATTGTTTGTATACTCACAACCAATTACCTGAATCGTGTGGATGATGGAGTGCGTGACAGATGCTACGAAATTGATTTCAATGCTGCCAACCCTAATGACTATCTACCACGTTTGCGACAGCTAATTTTTCAGAGCAATTTGACACCACTTAGTGACAAGCTATTGCTCAAACTTGTTCAACAATCTAATGGTAGTTGGCGCAAGCTAGCGAGTTATGTACTTTTTCATTGTAGCAAGAAGCAGAGTTTCACTGTGGTTTCTACTGAAAACTCAACAGTGGCAACACAAGTGAGGAAGACAAAGTAACCTGAGTAGCCATTGGCTCCATTACGAAAATGGAGCCTACCTCCTATTCAGTAAAATGCCGCTATTCTGAAATACGTACAGAACAGTGACAGCAGTACGTGAGTTGATGTCAGATAAAGTGCGTTAACACGAAATGTACTTTTCGAGTCAGTTTCCCACAGTACCTTTTCCCCCACAGTATCACTTGTCCTTCTTCTTCCTCTCTCTCGTCACTAGTGCCCCCCTCAGCTGTGTAGCTGATATCTTGTAATCCTTACAAAGCTTTCTCACCTTCTTCACCACTTCAGCTTTATCCTCTTTCATCTTCTGCTTCTTCAATTCAGCTAGCTTCTTCTCAAGCTCATCATTTCACCCATACTCATCTGCTCTAATTCCATGTCCTTTGCTTTTACTATGCTCCACTCAGTTTAAAATTAGGATTTATAATAATGTTAAATACCACATCAATCATCCCTCCACTAAAACGCAAATCAATCTCTTTAACCAATTCATCTCTGATACTTATAAAAAACTCTCGCTAATATTATATTTAGTTGGAGATTCAAATTGAATAACTGTTAAGGTAACGGATAAAAGTCAGTATTATCAAAAGGACCAACTCCGATTATACCATTCCTTGTTTTCGGTAAGAACCACATACGAGGAGTACCAAGTACGGAACCTAATACTTCTGACTGATCTGTTATCAAATCAATCATCTGTACCATATAACCACCATACGAGCCCTTGATATGTTCGGGATCAGTCGTCCTGTCTAAAATCAATTTAGAGCCAATGAGAGTAAAGTCCTGAACGAGACCCCATTTTTCTACAGCAGGGAGCGTTTTGGTTCGGGTTCCAAATGTTCCATCAGCATTACCATAAAATATAGTAGTCACAGCACCATATGCTTCATCTCCACCAGATATAATATCTAGTATTCCATCCTTATCCAAATCAATCAGCTCAATATTAAAATGAGCACCATATTGGGGCAAGTTATAAGAAAATCGCGTCGTATCTTTAATGAATGTTCCATCCTTTTGGTTTATGTAAAAATATATGTCATTATCATGAACCACAACAACATCTGGGTAGCTATCATTGTTTACATCTGCTGCGCTCGCACCATGGTGAAATGCAACTTCACCAACTTTGCTGACGGTATATTGTCCACGAGCAACGCTCATCATAATCATATTTTTCTCGCCAGGATATGGATCATTATCATATCCGTGACAGACCATGAATATGTCAGGGATACCATCTTTATTGAAATCTGCTGCAAGCAATTTCCTTGGATGCAAACATACTCCTTTCACCGTAACTTCAGCAACTACTGACCTATCTTCATTAACCTTATATATTCTAATTTCACTTAAATATTCAGACGGGTTATTGAGAATATCCGCATAGGTAGTGCCACCAATACCCCATGAATAATTTTCATGGGCTTGCGCTATACTTAGTTCACCTTTCTTGAGGAAATCTCCATATGTAACTGCGGTTGGATTGCCACCCCATCGAAAACCGTAGTTGCGTGCCAAAGGAATATCGACACCATTGAGTTTAAAATTTTCATATGATGTATCGTATAATTTCGCAGCAAATTTCGGCTCAGCGAGAGTATCAGTCATGGACGAACTACTATTATCACTAACACTACTGTTATCACTAACGCCACCGTCACTACAGGTTACTAGTAAAGCAGATACAATCAATACCGCTAGATATCTTAAAAATTGAAACATAATTTGACACTTCTAGGTAGCAAGTTAAAAATGAGAAAAAGTAATTTCTAAATCTGTTTGTGATTGCTTTTATGTAAGACTTTACATTTTCCTTAATCGAACGCTCATTAGCTATTTTCAAACGTTCTTAATTTTAATTATCCAAAAATCGAACAGACAATCTACCTGATTTTAGCACTTTGCAAAGCAAAGGTGGTTCTTACCAGAAAATTCATTCACTTATCAAAAATACTGATTGGTGGCAACGCAGAGTTTTTGATATAGCACTTCTCCTCCATCTTAATATTACTAAAAGTTTAAACCCACTCCCTCAAATCCCTTAACAATCATCTTTTCTCATATTAATTCCTATTCGCCTTAGTCCTGCCCTCACTAGTGCATTATCAGCATAGTCGTGTGCAGCTTGTCCCGTCTTACCTTTCTGTTCTGCTTCTTTCAGTGCTTCAAAATAAATCCTTGCTTGCCTCACTTCCTTCCGTTTCATCTTCTCTTCAAGTGCTGCTAGCTCTCCATCTTCGGCCTCAGCTAGTGCCTGTTTCAGTACACTCATCATTACTTCACGGTTCGTCTTCCAACCCAACTCTGCCTGCTCATTTTCTGTTCTAGCCCTTTTCTTTTTCCTTAACAGTTATTGTTCACGTCACTCACAGTCTAACTGTGTTTGCTGTCCAGTTGTCAGCACAGCTCGTATGTCTTTAGCTGCTACACTTTTGCCTGCTTCTAGCTGTTCAAGCCTACGCTGTATCCTGCCTCACAAGTTAGTGACATCTAATTTATGCATGTGTTGGAGATGGTGGTTTTTGGAAAGGTAGGGTTTTTGGCAGGAGAGATTGGCAGCTTGGCAAAAAGCATACTTTTACGAAAACAGTGTCCCTTACCAAGCTGTCTTTTTCGTTCAGTTCATCCGTTCGTTCTAGTCACTTGTCCTTCTTCTTCCTCTCTCTCGTCACTAGTGCCCCCCTCAGCTGTGTAGCTGATATCTTGTAATC